>Ga0075154_10001379_pt1 | contig 17585 bp, 13 predicted proteins | sample JI71714BDNA_FD_70965 | JGI IMG/M metagenome (GOLD analysis project Ga0075154, IMG submission 70965) | Wastewater effluent complex algal communities from Wisconsin, to seasonally profile nutrient transformation and Carbon sequestration -... | ecosystem: Engineered > WWTP > Effluent > Algae...
TGTTATATATTTGTAAATCTCCCTTGTTTTTGCCGTGGAATGACCGTTTTTTATAACCTCAAGCATTTGATTAATCCTTAATTCTTCCAGGGAATCTTGGTTTTGAACGTAATTAGGATCATCTAAGTTTACAAGCTCTTCGTTAAGTTTCGCGATTAAAAATTGTTTCCGAGCGATTAGTTTATTAAACAGATCGTTTTTTTGAGCATTAGTACCAGGAGCATGTTGATTAATTAAGGTTTGTAATTCGGTGTGATCAATACTTGATATAGTGTTTAAAGCTTGTTGAACTTGGTATTTGCTCATTTTGCCAAAGATAAATTGAGCAGATAGGATATTGGTCCTATTATGTCCAGCCATGGGATGTATATAATTTCCGTTTGTTCCTCTAAATAGCCTCCATTCATCTGATGTGTTACCAAATGAACCATTTTTTGCTACTCCTGATCCTGAAAAAAGCAGAGCTCCTCCCACGTCCACTCGAAATGCTTCCTGATTGCCATTAGTTGGATTTATATACGTACCTATGTTATCAAAAGCTGTTCCTACAACATCCCAGTTTGCAAGCCAAGCATCTATGACCATTCCTGATTTTAAATTATTTGTATCAAATAATGTATCAAGGTTTTGATGATTTGTGGTTATAACATCAGTAAAAGATCTAAAGCTTTGTTCAATCTTAGAGGCAACTCCCAGGTGATTTCCGTGATCATGTATCAAAAAAAGATCAGGAACGGGTAGGTTCGATAGTTTATATATTTTTGATGCTAAAACTTCATTTTTTGCTACATCCTCTGCGATGTTCACCGGATGCATTTGAGAAGGGAATTTTAGATAAAATACTTCATTATTTTTCCTATATACTCCTCCCGCAGAAAAACCAAGTTTATTGCCAATTTTTGTAAAGCTATTGACGTTTTCAATTGCATTTGCGTCATTAGTAAAACCTAAGCTAATAACGAAAAGGATTTGCGTTAGTAAAATAAAAATTAGATGGTATTTTTTATGGAGAAGTTTTAAGAATAAGAAAGTCATCAAGTATATTATTAAGTATATTATTAATTTGCTGGTTTGTTCGATTGCCGGTGTAATGGGTGCTTTTTACTAGATTACTGAAATTTTTTAAGCTATTTAAAAAATTCATTAATACTAGAATATTAATGAATTTGCAAATGTTATCTGAAATCCGGGTGTTTGTTTGCTATTTAAGGACTCTAGAAATTAATAAATGCAACAATTATTGAGATTTTTATATTAACGGTATATATAATAATCTAAATCTACTATAAATCTACTAAGATAAACTTGTAAAATTGTTTTCACACCCTTTTAATGAATATCGTTTGTTTTATTCGAATTTATAAATATGTATTATTTAGTTTTTTTGTATAATGTTGTGAATCTAATCCTTCTTCCCTTGCATGTTTTGGTGCTTTTTGTTAGGGTTTTCAATGGCAAGGAAAATTATGTTTCTTTAAAAAGTAGATTTGGGTTTTACTCGCAAAAAAGGGATGATCTTGATAACAAATTGCTTTGGATTCACGCAGCAAGCATTGGAGAATCGTCTCTTGCTATTACTCTGACAGAAGAGCTAAAAAAAATATATCCAAAACTTAAAGTTCTTATAACTACCGGCACCGTATCTTCAGCAGATATTATTATTCGAAAAAAAACAGCGGATGTTTATCATGAATTTAGGCCGCTTGATAACTGGTTGGTAGTTAGAAGATTTTATAGATATTGGCAGCCAGATATCGGAATATTTATTGAGTCAGAAATTTGGCCAACTCTTCTTACTTTTCCCAGCAAAAAAGCTAAATTGTTGCTTTTAAATGGTAGATTATCTGACAAATCGTTTAAAAGATGGCAAAAAATTCCATCTTTGTTTGCATTTATAGCTAATTCTTTTTGCTATATCGCTGTCCAGAGTTTCAGTGATTTTAAAAAATATAAAACTCTTGGTTGTCGAAATGTTGAAAATTTAGGGAATTTAAAATTTGCTAATAAAAAATTACCGGTAAATGCAGAAAAGTTAGATAAGTTGCAACAGCTCTTGGCTTCAACGAAAGTTTTTGTCGCTGCTAGCACTCATAGAGAAGATGAGGCTGTGTTATTAAAAATGATTTGTGAATTTAAAAAACAAAATCTCAAAATTTACTCTATTCTTATTTTAAGACATCCTGAAAGGGCTCGTCAGCTAGAGACTTCTTGTACTGAGTTAAAGTTAAAATATGCCACAAGCTCTGATAAACCTATCCCTAACTTAGCTGATGATGTTTATATCGTAAATAGTTTTGGAGAATTAGGGTTGTTTTTTAGTGTGGCAGACGTTACTTTTGTCGGAGGGTCTTTTAGCCAAGGTGGTCATAATTTGCTTGAACCAGCTTATTTTGACAATGTAATTATTGTTGGGCCAGATATGACTAATTATAGAGATATTACAAATGAGATGATAGAAAAAAAAGCTGTAATTCAAGGAAATGATTTAGAAGAACTAGAGAGGCAAGTAGCTTTTTTCTTTAAAGATGAGAACAAGAATATAGCTCAGGAATATAGTAATAATGCTAAGCAATATGTTCAAGATAAGGAAGCAACTTTAGGTAATTATTTAAATAAAATAACCCAATTTTTATAAAAAATGATTCAATTAAAATATCCTAAATTTTGGTCATCGATAAATTGGATTTCATCATTGCTAATTCCATTTTCATATGTTTACAGGGGTCTTGGGTGGCTTAGGGGAAAATTGACTAAGAAAATAATATTACCTGGCAAAGTAATTTGTATAGGTAATATAACAGTTGGTGGGGCTGGTAAAACCCAAGTAGCGATATGGCTAGCTAAAATGTTAAAATTGCAGAATAGTTCCTTTGCAATTGTTACTAAGGGCTATAAATCAAACATTAGCCAAGCGGTGTTAGTAGAAGGCTACCACAAAGCAGTAGAGGTGGGGGATGAGTCTGTTATACTTAAAAATTTTGGTCCTGTTATAGCAACTAAAAAAATTATTCATGCATTAAAAATAATTCGGCAGCTAAGTCCCCAAATATTAATCTTTGATGATGGAATGCAAAACCCCTCCATAAAAAAAGATTTTAATATCTTGGTATTCGATTCATTGTCGGCTATTGGTAATCGTAGGATTTTCCCAGCTGGTCCTTTGCGTGAAGATTTAGATGCGGGTTTAAAAAAAGCTGATTTGATTTTAATGATTGGGAATCAAGAATGTAGCGATTTTAGTTTGTTAAATAGTATTTATTTTACTGGAAAACCATATTTTAGAGCGCGTATTAAGTTAATAACAAATTTGGATAGTGATATTCAATATATTGCTTTTGCTGGAATTGGTAATCCCGAGAAGTTTTATTCTTTGCTTGAGGAAAATAACTGTAAAATTAAAAATCGTATTTCTTTTGCAGATCATCACTATTACTTGGAAAGCGATTTGAAAAAATTAATTAATTTAGCAAATTCACAAAATTGTCTTTTAATTACTACTGAAAAAGACTATACCAAGCTGAATGATTACTATAAAAATTTAATCATTTGCGCTAAAGTTGTGCTAGAATTAGAGGATGAGCAAGAGGTTATTAATTTGATTAATGAAAAGCTATTATAAAAAAATCAGATATATAGGTGAATATATTTTATTTCAATTATTTACGAGTTTCCTGAAAATCATAGGTTTTAGGAATTCAGTAAATTTCTGTAAAATTCTTGCCCAAAAAATAGGACCTTACTTATCAGTGACTAAAATTGCTGAAAGGAATTTAATCAGAGTATTTGGCAAGAATGTGGATACGAGTCAGGTAATTAAACAAATATGGGACAATTTTGGCAGATATATTGGAGAGTTTCCTTTCATAAGTACTTTGTCTGATCAACAAATGTCTAAAATTTTAACATTAGAGGGGCTTGAAAATATAAAACATTATCAAGATCGTCAACAGCCTTTCATAATGTTTTTGGCTCATCTTGCCAATTGGGATTTAGCAATAAGATGTGTGGAGCATCTATATCCAAAAATCGCTATAGTTTACCGAAAAGCCAATAATCCTTATGTAGACATGGCTATTCTTAAAACTAGAAATAGCAATAAAAAAATATTGATGATAGAAAAAGGCCGAGCTGGTTCTAGGATTTTGTTTAAAGCAATTAAAGATGGTTATTCTATAATTATGCTAGTCGACCAAAAAATGAATGACGGAATAGAGGTGCCATTTTTTGGTATGCCGGCAATGACTGCAGATGCTATAGCTAAGATCAGTTTGCAGTATAATTATCCGATAATACCTGTTCAGATAGTTCGCACTGAAGGCGCTGATGTTGATGTAAGTTGTTTTAAAATAATCTTTAATCCAGAAATAAAATATGAAGTTACCGGTGACAAAACCAGAGATATATATAATATAATGTTGCAAATTAACCAGAAAGTAGAAAGTTGGATTAAGGAGAAACCTGCTCAGTGGTTTTGGTTTCACAATAGATGGAAATAAACTTTATTTAGTGATAATTTTAACAACAGTTTAATTTTGAGATCCTTATATGAGCAATCAGGATATTTTTAGAGCAGTTTTGCTATTAATTTTGGCAATTTATATAGCTTACTCATTTTTTAGACACATAAAGAACAATTCTTTTAAGAATATATTTTTGTGGTTGACCATCCTTTTTATATTAGTTTTAGCTTATGCTTTTAGGTTTGAATTGCAAAATATTAGAGATCGAGTAGTTTCAGTTTTAGTTCCTTCCCATTCCTGGACTAATGATAAAGGGCAGTTAGTGATAGCAAGATCTAGAGATAGTCATTTTTATCTAGATGTTAAAGGCCCTGATGGTCAGGATATACATTTTTTAGTAGATACTGGAGCAAGTGATGTTGCTTTAACAACAAAAGATGCAATCAAATTAGGTTTTGATCCAGAAAAGTTAGCCTATACTAGAAGATACAATACCGCTAACGGCGTTGCTTATGCTGCTCCTGTTAAGATTAAGCAACTTACGATTGGTAAAAGAATATTCTATAATGTTGAAGCTCATGTCGCTTCAGAAGGGCTAGATGTGTCATTACTTGGTATGTCTTTAATTGAAAGTTTCAGTAATTTCAAAATTACAAAAGATATGCTGATTTTAGATTACTAATCAACTTTGAGAGACTTTGTAGCTGCTATAGCTGAAAATTTAGGAATCAAAAGACTGATGCGGAAGACCTAAATTTTGCAAAAGACCATTTTCAAGCCATAGAATTTTACAAAGAATATTTTTATCTTTATATATTTCTGTAAAAGCTTTTTTATAAAATGATAATTGCTGAATGTATTTATTATCAGCCAAGTTTTTGTGTGATGGCGAATCAATGTTGTCAGATTTATAATCTATAATGATAATTTCATCATCCTTAATAATTAAAAGGTCAATTCTGCCTATTTTGGTTCCAAATAAATCCTTATAACCAAAGGACAATTCTGTTTTAAACTCATATTCCAACAAGCTAGTGAATTCTATATTATTAATAATTTTGTCTAAGCTAGTTTTTAGTTTTTGTTGATTTTTTTTACTTAAACCGCTAATCAACGGGTGATTGTAAGCTTTTGATAGGTTTCTGCTACTTATGGAATCTTCAAGAATTTTATGAAATATAAGGCCATACTCTAAAGAATCTTTAGCATAATTTTTTAAATTAGGTTTGGGTAAATTTTCTTGTTTATTCTTGTTAACAAAATTATCAAAATCTATATTTTTTATACTGCTAATAGTATTAATTTTATTAACGATATCAATAAAATTAATGCTAGTAAGATTTGCCTGACTATTCATCGTATCTATTGCACTATCTGAGGTATATAATATTTGATCATCTCCTACTTTGCCTAATTCTTTCATTGAAGATCTAATTAACTCATACCAACAATTTTCAGGAATAGTATTATTGCTTTGATAGCCACAGACAAGGAGTTGATCCTCAGCGCGCGTCATACCCACATATAATAAACGTAAATATTCTTGATACGCTTTTTGCTGCTGTTTGTTTTGTAAGTTTTTATAAAATTCTGGAGCATAACTTGCAGATTTTACCGTTAATAGGTCACCATTTTCGTCCCAAATAAATCTATCTCTTGAAGTTGGAATTTTAGTAGTGTCGCATAAAATAACAATAGGAGCTTGCAGGCCTTTAGATCCATGGGTGGTCATTATACGGAGTTTATTTTTTGCATTAGTGTCCCTTTTTGCAAAAATTTGATTTTCTTCAAACCAGTAAACAAAACCTTGTAATGAACTTTCTGTTTCAAGTAAATAATTTTTGCTAATCTTAAGAAATTCGTCGATATCTTCATTATATTCTATTAGATTTATCCTATAATTTAGCACTTCGGAGATATAAAGAAAAAAATCGGTTACAGGAAAGTTTTTGTACAAATTAATAAATCTGCGTAAATCATCAGCGATGGTGATGCAAATTTGGTGATTTAAAGTTAAATTCAAATATTGCCATATAGAAAGCTGCTGATTTTTAGATGATGTGACAAAATTTTGTAGATCTTCTTCCGTTAATTTAAAAATTGGTGACTTTAGTAAAGCACTTAGATTTAGGTCATTTTCAGGATTTAATACAAATTTTGCAATACTCATTAAATCAGAGACTCCTAAATTTTCAGCTAATAAAATCTTATCAAGGCCAGTAATATCAATTTCCTCTCTCTTTAGAGCTTTAATAACTTCATCAGTAAAATCGTCTCTGGTACGAAATAGAATTAAAAAATCACTAGCATTTATTGGCGCTTTAGTAGAAGGTAATGTTGCTCCACTACTGATTTTGTTTTTAACGTATTTAGCTATTTTTTCTGCTAAAATTACCTTGCTGTTATTAGCCTTTTTGGGTTGATTAACTGGCCAAAAGGCGTCTTTAAAATCGTTAGTTTCTTCATCTTTTACTAAAGGCCACAGCTCAACTAAACCGAAGGAGTCGCTACGGTAAGGGTTCATCTGTAACAAATTACTAGTGAATTGTTTAAACCCATTATTGGCTATTTTGCTAAAAACATCTTCTACTATTGTTAGAATTTCTTTGGTGGAACGGTAGGAAATATCCAAATCAACGATTTCGAATGGTTTTTGTCCATCGCTCAGTTTTTTACTGAGGGTCTTATTCATATGTGAAAAAAAAGCAATGTCAGCTCCTTGAAAGCTAAAGATAGATTGTTTTTCGTCTCCTACTATAAAAATAGTTCTATTATCTTTACTTGCTGACTCTCCGGAATAAAACTCTGCAATTAATGCCTCTATAATGCTCCATTGATTTTTGCTAGTATCTTGAGCTTCGTCGACCAAGAGATGTTCTATTCCGCCATCTAGTTTATATAAAACCCATTCTTTATTTTGAGAATTTGTTAGTAAGTTTTTGGTATAAATTATTAAATCATCGTAATCTAATAGCGCATTCTGTTTTTTGTATAAATCATATTCTGAAACTATTCTCTTTCCTATCAACTTAAATAAGCTTGAATAGAGATTCATATATTGAGTTTTAGCATCTTGATCTAGCTGATATATTTTTTCTTGAGTTTCTTCAAGCTTCATAGCCAAATCAGGATCTAAATCTTTGGTTGTTTTGGAAAATAATCGTTTCTTTTTTTCGCCCTCTAATGTTAAAAATAATGGTTTAAGGTCAGAAATTGTAGGGTTAGTTTTGATCTCATCTTTTAGGGAGTGTTGTTTTAGAAGATGTTGTTTTACTTTAAGATCTAATGGAATTTCTATTTCGTTGAAAAACTCATGATGCCTAGAGAGTTTTTCAGTAATTTCTAAAGTTTTTGCAACAAACTCACAGTTAATTTCAACAGAAGAGTTAATTTCAACAGAATTCTGAAAATTAGTTTTCAAAGATATGATTTCATTGAAAATTTCATCTATGGTCATTTCATGAAAATTCTCAGCAAAAAATCTAACAATGTGGCTAAATTCCGGCAGGTAAAAGATTTTTCGTTTAATCTTTTTTACTATTTCAATAACTTTAAATTCATCTATAACTTTAAAACTAGGAGATATCTTTGCCTCGATCGGGAATTGTTTTAAAATCTTTTGGCAAAAGGAATGTATCGTGTAAATACCGATCTGATTTTGAGATTTTAAGTAGAAATCAAAAAGCATCCTAGCTTTTGTAATTTCTGTATAAGTTGGTTCTTTACCAATAGTATTTTTTAAATTAGCTACTAAATCTGGTTGGGGATATTTAGACCACAACTCAAGCTGTAAAATTATCCTCTCCTGCATCTCTGTTGCTGCGACATTGGTGAATGTAAGACACAATATCTTGGAGAATTGTACATCTTGCAAAAGAAGTCTGAGTACTCTGTCAGTTAGTATTTTGGTTTTACCGGTTCCAGCTGAAGCTGACACCCAAGTCGATACGCCAGGATCTGAGGCTTTTATTTGCAATAAACTCATGAAATTTCAGTTAACAGTTTTGTCCATTTCCAAATAAACTTACAGATGTTATACAGAGCTTCATATTATACTAATTTATCTGTATCGCTAAATCTCTTTTAAAAACTGCTCCATTTCCTCTATGGTTGAAACGTTGGTTAATTTAAAATCGTGTCCTGTTTTTTTGGCAAGGCCAGTAAGAACCTTTCCAGAGCCAATTTCCACTAACTCTTTAACGCCAAGATTCCATAGCTCGTCCATAGATTCTCTCCAACGAACTGTACCACAAATTTGAGTCAGTAAGTTATTTTTTATCTCTTCCGGAGAAGAAGTCTGTTTGGATGTAACATTTGCTATTAAAGGTACAATTGGTGTTTTTATGGTTACGCTATCCAAAGCTTTTCTCATAGGATCTTCCGCTGGTTTCATAAGGCTAGAATGAAAAGGTGCGCTAACTTTTAACTTAATGGCTTTATAACCAGTATCTTTAAGAACTGAAATCATATGGTCAATTTTATGCTCATGACCGCTAATAACTATTTGACCAATAGTATTATCATTAGCTATTTGGCAAACCCCTTTAACACTGGATTCATCTAGCGCTTCTTGTAAGTTTTTAGCGCTAATACCCATGCAAGCGGCCATGGCTCCTTCTCCTTTTGGTACTGCTTTTTGCATGGAGGTGCCTCTTGTGTAGAGCAATTTTGTAGTATCTTCAAGAGACAAAGCCCCGCTTGCGCATAAAGCGCTGTATTCCCCTAAGGAATGGCCAGCTACGAAAGATGAAAGTTCATTTGTTTTTTTTGCTGATTGCTTTATAATGACTTGTAAAATAGCTATGGATACTGCCATTAAAGCTGGTTGGGTGTTTTTTGTAAGGGTTAATTCTTCATCGGGTCCGTTAAAGATTATATTGCTGAGTTTGTAGCCAAGAACATCATCAACGGTCTTGAACGTGGATCTTGCTTCTTCGAAATTATCGAAAAAGTCTTTGCCCATGCTAAGTATTTGAGAACCTTGCCCAGGAAAAATAAAAGCTCTATTCATATAATATAAACACTAAAAACTTGTTATTATTAATTCAAAACTAAGATTTAAGAACATTATGAGAATTAGATTTAAGCTGTCAATTGTTTTAGTAGTTATTGGTCTTCTATATAGTCAAATTGAAGCACTAGGGAACGAAAAATCCTCAACATATTCTGCAAATGACAATTCTTACAGGCAGGTTTTTGAATATATTAGAAAAAAACAGTGGCAAAATGCAGAAAATCTGGCAAGAGATGTTGGAGATAGTGCTTTGATGAAAATAGTCTTGTCTCAGGAATTTTTAGATTGCGGTTATTCTCAAAATAGTTTTGAGAATATAACTAAGTTTTTAAAACAAAACCCGCATTGGCCGCAGAATAGTTCCATAAAAGTAAGTGGTGAAAATTTAATCAATGGTAGCACTAACAAATCAAGAATTTATGAATGGTTTAAAAATCATCCACCATCTACTGGTAATGGTCATAAATATTATGCTTTAGCGGCTGCAGAACTTGCAAATGAACCAAGCGAGTTAAGCAATATAGTAAAAAATGCTTGGATATATGGTTGTTTTAACCAAGAGGAGCAATCTGCCTTTTACGCAAGGTTTAATCGATATATCAATAGTGAAGATACCATAAAAAGAATAGACAACATGCTCTGGAAGGGCGGTGTTACTGCGGCAAAAAACGCTTTTGGTCAAGTCAAAACTGGGTATCAAAAGTCTTTCCAGGCACAAATAGCTTTCATTAATGGTGATAAAAATGCCAATCTTCTGTTTCATAAAATTGCCAAAGAATACTACACTACTGGTTTAGTTTATCGCTACATTTGTGCTAAGAAAAAAGAGCTTTCATCTAGCCAGGAAATAGTGAAACTAATTAAACTAGTTAAAAAGGACAAAGAGCGTGGTAATGATTTTTGGAAAATCCAAAGCTATTTAGCAAGAGAATATATCGAAAACAGACAATTTCATGATGCTTACTTAATCGCTAGCAACCATTTCGCAACATCGCCATCTAATGCAAGTGATGCTGAATTCTTATCAGGATGGATTGCCTTACGCTTTTTGAATAAACCAAAGCTTGCTATAGAGCATTTCCAAAAATTTGCTGAAATAGTAAAAACTCCTATGAGCATTTCAAGGGGGTTATATTGGCTTGGTAGAAGCTATGAAACTAGTGGTAATAAGGCTAAGGCTAAAGATCTTTACAACCAAGCTGCGCATCAATTTGGTTATACATTTTATGGTCAAGTAGCAACCATGGAGCTAGGTTTGAAGAAATTAATACTACCTGCAAGAATATCCCTAGCAAACCATGATTACGATAAAAGTCACGATACTAGCCCAGAGACTAAAGACATAATAAGAGCTGCTGAATTGGTTAGTAAATATGGAGGCAATGGTCTTGTTAAAGTTTATCTAGACAACGTCTTTAACAGTGCCAAAACTGAACAGGAAGTGCTCGCTATTGCCCTTGCAATAAATGCTCCAACTACCCACCATAAGGTTTGGCTATCACGAACTGCTATGCAAAAACATGTGTTTTTAGATCACTATTCTTACCCCACGCCTTATAAGATTGAACATTTGCCAACTGAAAACGCCCTGACTTACAGCATAATTAGGCAAGAGTCGAGTTTTGAGCATTCTGTGATCGCTCCTGACAAAGGGATGGGGTTAATGCAGCTTATGGAGCCAACTGCTTGCGCCGTAGCTAAAAAATTATCAGTTAAATGCAATTTAAAGAATCTAACTACTGATCCTTATTATAATTTAACATTGGGTAGTAATTATCTGGCAGATATGCTTAAAAATCACCAAAATTATTATGTACTCGCGATTGCCTCTTATAATGCTGGTCCGCATAGAGTAAAAAAATGGTTGAATTTATATGGGGATTTAAGGACCTTTAAGGATCCGCGCAAAGCAATAGACTGGATTGAATCTATACCATTTTCAGTTACCAGGAATTATGTACAAAGGGTGCTGGAAAATTTGCAAATATACAGATCTGTAATTAATAAAGATGGTAAATTCAAGTTAAGGCAAGATTTATTGGGCAAAAAATAAGCGCTTTGTGCGCTTTGTCATCAATCGCGAGCGACTAACGGGAGTGTGACGATCTGGGGCGGTAGGGGGAAAAGATTTTAAACAGGTTCTTAATAGATCAACTAAATGTCAGTAATAACATCAGTAATAACAAAAGAGTTTGAAACATTTTTAGTAGAGGATGATCATCCAACGAGGTTAGATCGTTTTATCCGCAGAAACGTTACTTACCTATCCCAAGGAGTGATTGAAAAATCTTTAAGAAATGGTCAAATCAAGCTAAATAATAAATCAGCTAAGGCAAATAATAGAGTTAATAAAGGTGATCAGATTATAATTTCAACTAAATTACTAAAGGAATATTTGCAACAAGGTGAATCTAGAAAAGGCAACTCTTCGTCATCAATGTTTTCTCCATCGATAATCTCTTTAGCTAATAAAATTCTGGGTCAATATTTAATCTTCTCCTGCGAAGATTTTATTGCAATAAACAAACCTAATGGTCTTGCTGTGCAGGGTGGTAGCAAAATAACTATCAGCGTAGATCATGCTCTAAGCTACTTAAATAGCATTGCTGCTGCCTCTGAAAATTACAGGCTGGTGCATAGGTTAGATAAAGACACTAGCGGTGTATTAATCATTGCTAAAAATTTACATAGCGCTATTTTACTTGGCGATGCATTTAAAAACAAACTGTTAGAAAAAACTTATATTGCGCTATGCAAGGTTGGTGTGATATCTCAAACAACTTCCAAAACAGTTCCGCAAGTAGTTCCCCAAATAGCCGAAAAAGGTTCGATAGAAAGCTATATAGCGAAAAGCAAATCGGGGGTTTATGATCTTGTAGAAGCTTCAGAGTCAGGAAAATTTGCCAAAACTTTATACGAAATAGTTTCAAAAAATGGACCATTTTATACCATAAAATTTAATCCTTTGACTGGAAGAATGCATCAGCTAAGATTTCACAGCAAACAGCTTGGTTGCCCGATTTTAGGCGACGTAAAATATGGAGGAGAAAGATTCGAGAGAATGATGTTACATGCTTTGGAACTGAAAATTCCAGAATCAATTTTTGGCAAGCAATACTGCATTACTGCGCCCATTGATTGGAATTATGATTATTAATTCTTTTTCTAGGTGATTTTAAAATTTAACACACATAGATTTGAAATATCAAGGATAGTTGGTAGAAAACTTGAAAAGCTATGTTCTGACTTATATAATCCCTATAACTTGAGAAGGGTTTATAGTTTTATAAAAACAAAAGCAAATCGGTAAAGCCTATGCAAAAATCTACAGAAGAAATACACGAAGCGCGGCCACTTTCGCCACATCTTGGCATCTATAAACCACAAATAAGCTCTGTTTTATCCATCGGTCATAGGGTTAGTGGATTCGGGCTTTTTGTAATGTTTTCATTTTTAGCATGGTGGTTTATTTTATGGGTCTTTAATAGGTTTGACCAATCATATTTGGAGATATTCAATAATGGTTTTTTTAAGTTTTTGCTTGTATTAACGAGTTACGGATTCTTTTATCATTTATGTACGGGCATTAGGCATTTGATATGGGATACTGGTTCTGGATTTTCTATTTCAGCAATAAATTACTCAGGATGGATAGCGGTTATCTCTTCCATATTACTAACAATAATTTTTTGGATGTTTATATGATGAAAGATAAATACAAATCGGAATTATATAAAGCTAAAAATCTTGGCGCAGCTGGTTTTGGGGCTAGCCATTGGTGGCATCAAAGATTTACCGCCTTGATACTTGTTTTTACAGCTCTTTGGGTGATGACCTTCTTCTGGCAGGTTTGTAGCAATGAGGTAAGTGGGATTATTGCTTGCTTACGAAAACCCTATAACATAGTAATGCTGTTAGTGCTAGCGTTGACGTCAATTTACCATGCTTTTCTAGGAATGCAGGTTATAATTGAAGATTATATCAAATGCAGAACTTACCGCCTGATATTACTGTTTGGAATTAAGATATTTTCAGTCATTACAGTAGCTTCTTTTATTGTAGCGACTATCTACGTAATCATATTATAACTAGGATATAAGCATCTATGACTCATGATTATAAAATAAACACCCATGAATTTGACGTTGTTGTTGTTGGTGCTGGTGGGGCTGGTCTTCGTGCTACTTTTGGTATGGCAGAAGCTGGTCTTAGTACTGCTTGCATTACTAAAGTTTTTCCTACTCGTAGTCATACCGTTGCTGCTCAAGGTGGTATTAGTGCTGCTCTTGGTAATATGGGTGATGATGATTGGCGCTGGCATATGTACGACACCATAAAAGGATCGGACTGGCTTGGGGATCAAGATGCCATACAATATATGTGCCAAAATGCGGCTTCTAGTGTTATAGAGCTCGAACATTACGGCGTACCTTTTTCGCGAAACAAGGAGGGTAAAATTTATCAAAGGCCTTTTGGTGGTATGACGACTAATTTCGGTAAAGGACCAGCTGCCCAGCGTACCTGCGCTGCGGCTGATAGGACCGGTCATGCGATACTCCATACTTTATACCAACAGGCGTTAAAGCATAAGGCGCAATTTTTTATTGAATATTTTGCTATTGATTTGATAATGGAAGACGGTGTGTGCCGGGGAGTTCTAGCGTGGAATTTAGATGATGGCAGTCTACACGCCTTTAAGGGCCATATTGTGGTATTAGCTACTGGAGGGTACGGTAGGGCTTATTTTTCTGCTACCTCCGCTCATACTTGTACTGGTGATGGTGGCGGGATGTCTATTAGAGCAGGGCTACCGATGCAGGACATGGAGTTTGTCCAGTTTCATCCAACAGGTATTTACGGCGCTGGATGTCTTATCACTGAAGGAGCTAGAGGGGAGGGGGGCTATCTCGTGAATTCTGAAGGAGAACGTTTTATGGAAAGATACGCTCCGTCAGCTAAAGATCTTGCCTCCAGAGATGTGGTCTCGCGTGCTATGACTATGGAAATCAGGGCTGGAAGAGGTGTTGGGATTAATAAAGACCATGTGTTCCTACATTTAAACCACCTACCTCCAGAAGTGCTACATACAAGATTGCCTGGAATTTCTGAAACTGCAAAAATATTTTCCGGGGTTGATGTTACAAAATCGCCGATTCCGGTGTTGCCAACAGTTCACTACAATATGGGTGGTATACCGACTAATTACCATACAGAAGTGATCACCATGAAGAAAGGTCAACAAAAAATAGTGCCAGGTCTTATGGCTGTTGGTGAAGCAGGCTGTGTTTCAGTTCATGGGGCTAATCGCCTTGGTTCCAATTCTTTGCTTGACCTTGTGGTATTTGGTAGAGCTGCTGCTCATAGAGCGAAAGAGCTAGTTAAACCTGGGGCTTCACACAAGAATTTGAAAGAAAGCTCAATTGATCCTATAATTTCAAGGCTTGATAGCATTAGATACTCAAAAGGTTCTCTGCTTGTAGCTGATTTACGCCTCAAAATGCAAAGAACTATGCAAGATCATGCGGCTGTTTTTAGAACTGAAGAAATTTTAGAAGAAGGAAAAAAACAGATGGATGATATTAGAAATGCTTATAGCGACATAGTTGTAAATGATAAATCTATGATCTGGAATAGTGACCTAGTAGAGGCGTTGGAACTTTCTAATCTGATTGATCAAGCTGTATTAACTGTCCATGCGGCTGCAAACAGAAAAGAAAGTAGAGGAGCGCATGCTAGAGAGGATTTTCCAGATAGGGACGATGATAATTGGATGAAACACTCGATTCTCTGGCTTGAAAATGATGGAAAAGTGAAGATAGACTATCGTCCCGTAGTATTGCACAGCTTAACTGATGAAGTAAAACCAGTGCCGCCAGCAAAGAGGGTTTATTAAGATATAGCAATTATAGCAATGAAAAAACAAATATTATACCCTAAGTTTATTCCAAGGCTGTTTGCAACAACTATAGACTTGGTGATTTTGTCAATTATTTTGACACCAATAATGAACTTTATCTCCCGTTATATTTTTGTTTATTTATTTCATCAATTTTTTATCGAATATAAGATCAATATAGCAGATAACAAAGCTCTTGCAGAATCATTAAAAAGCTCTGAGTTTCTCGCTTACGCTTCAAATTCTGGTGGAACTTTTTTAAGTTATGTAGCAATATCATTTGCTATCAATGTGGTGCTAATGGGAATATATTTTGTTTTTTTTTGGTATAAATTTAGAGCAACACCAGGAAAGATGATTATGCGAATGAGGATAGTCGATGCCCAGGATTACTCCTCGAGTATATCAATTTATCGGTTTTGTAAAAGATTTTGTGGATACGTAACAAGCTTTATCGGGATTTTTGGCATGATTATGCGTAAAAATGGCCAGGCTACGCATGATAAAATTGCCAGAACTATAGTTATCAAAGTCTGAATCACCTCTTGCATAACCGGCCTCTTCATACCGGCCCTATTTGTAACCGTTTTTTGCAAGGGGGTATATTGCACAGGTGTTCGAGAGTGCTGGAGACATTGTAGACATAACAGTATCCAGTCGCGATTAGCGAGCGACTGTAAGGAGTGTGGCCACCCTTGTACTTTTATAAATCCCGTGTTACACTGCTTATTAAAGGTTTTTTTCTGGATGACCACGTCGTGCTATCACACTCCTCGTCATCTGACCCATCCGAACGAAATTAGATCTTGTTCTATAAGATTGTAAGCCTTATAGTATAGGCTATACAAGTCATTGCGAGCGAAGCGAAGCAATCCAGAAATAACTAAAAACACCGCATTTAGCTTGTTTTGGATGTCCGCGTCGCCTTTCAGGCTCCTCGCAAGGCATTGCTCGCGTGGATCGCCAAAGCCAGTGCAGAAGAGTCATTGCTGAGCGGGCCGCCAGGGAGCGTGGCAATCCAGTACTTATACTATAAAACGGCTTAACTCTGCGGTTTTATTTTTTCTGGATGGCCACGCAAAGCCTGCGCTTTGCTCGCCATGACGGTTGTCTGACCTTATATCATATCTCAGACTTACAATAGCCGCGTCGCCTTTCAGGTTCCTCGCTAACCGCGCCTCGTATGGCTTATACTATAAGGCCTACAGGTCTACACTATTGTCATAATTTCGTTCGGATTGGTCAGCTAGTCATGACGTAACCCTTGTAGCATAAAGCTTTTAGAACTTTCGACAGTTGCGGGGTATATTGTCAATTTTTAGATTATAGAGAGTGTATTATCTCTGTCGATATTAGTCACATACCAAGCTTGATTGGTGCTTAAAGCGCTTTTAGTAAAGCTCCATTCTTCATGTAATTTACTAATATTTTTGCTGACGTCATTACCAGTAAAAAGTACTTTGATAAAAACATTATTACCGAAAACATAAATTTCCGATACAAAGGCCGATAGCTTGTCAGTCTTTTCAATAAAATCACCATAATTTGGGGCAATATCTTTCCTGAAATGATCAATATATCTTTTATCAATCAGTTCCTCTAACTGTGCATCATCGCCACGCAGAGCAGCTTCAACAATCATCTGGAATGCAGATTTCGCTCCGCCAACAAAATGTGAAAGGCTAAAAGATGGAATTTTTTCCATGAGGTCCTTAAGCCCAGCCCTGACTGTTTCAAAATGTTCCGGCAAAACGAAAGCATTTAAATCTGACCTATCAACACTAAAGAACTTAGGTCTTAAAACTTCTGCAGCATTGCCAGTGTATGTCACATCTTTTAAGCCATTTTCTGCATTTTCGCCAAAAAAACTCTTGTTTTTAGAAGAATCATCATCTGAACTACTACCAAGGACTGAAAAAAGCTTACTTATAATAAAAAAAGCAATTCCAGCAAAAACCAACAGCTCCAAAACTTGACCAGACATTAATTATACTTACTACCTTTTCCATATGCTTATCCTATCATTGTACATGTAAAAAACATATTTGCAAAGTAATTTGTACATGTCTTTGTTGCAAGGTCATTAAGTTTTAAGTAGGAAGAATAGGTTAGAATCATTGAAGAATATAGGAAATAGTGATCTGAGAAATGGTGGCCAGAGCCGGGATCGAACCGGCGACACAAGGATTTTCAGTCCTTTGCTCTACCAACTGAG
>Ga0075154_10001381_pt1 | contig 17574 bp, 19 predicted proteins | sample JI71714BDNA_FD_70965 | JGI IMG/M metagenome (GOLD analysis project Ga0075154, IMG submission 70965) | Wastewater effluent complex algal communities from Wisconsin, to seasonally profile nutrient transformation and Carbon sequestration -... | ecosystem: Engineered > WWTP > Effluent > Algae...
GGTTCCTCCTGTCCGGCAATCCGGCCATCGCCACAGAGATCGTGCGCTATGGCGGCCGACTCAGCATCGCGCCGGGCACTGCAATCCTGGCGCGCACCAACGCCCGGTTGTTCATGAGCCTGGCACCGCTGGCGCGGCCGTTTCACCTGATTGGAGGCTATCGCGATCTCGAGCGGCAAGTGTCGTCGGCTTGGGCGCTGCGCTGCGGCCGCATGCGCGAGGTCTCCGACCCGGCAGTGGCTCGGTTTGCGACGTGGGCGCATCTGGATGCGGCGGCCGAGCGCGGTGACGCCGAAGCGAAGCGATGGGGGATGATCGTCGAGGCCTATGGCGAAGATCTGCCGGCCATCCTGTCGCGGCTCGGTGCCCTGCACCGTGAAAAGGAGGCTGACGCGCAGATCGTGGTGTCAACAGCGCACAAGGCCAAGGGCCGCGAGTTCGACGCTGTGCTGGTGCTGGATGATTTTCCGAAGCCCAGTGAGCTGCGCGCCAAGCGCTTCCAGAAACCGGAATCGCGCACCGAAATCGATCAGGAGATCAATCTGCTCTATGTTGCCTGCACCCGGGCGCGGAAACGGCTGTTCTTGTCAGAAGGCCTGTATCAGGAACTGATTTAACCGGGTTCGTCTTTCTTTGCCCGTCACTCTCAACGTGTCGAACGCATTGTCGCTGACGTAATCGATCAATGGAAGCGCTTGATCTGTCTCAAGACGAAGATCGAGATTGGCCTTTCCTATAATCAACTGGTGGTCCGGGCCGATTGCGATGAGCACACCTCGAAATGGGCGTGTCGCTAACTCTGCCGCACAAATAGGCATGGACATACAAAAGCACCTTACAACGTGACCGTCGGGTTGCGATGCCTTGCCGATGATGGCACCATAGCACTGGTCCAAAGTCCGATCGAAGATCGGAGAGGGACAGCTATGTCTTCTATGAATTTCCGTGGGCTTGGCGCATTTGCCAGCATACCTGAATTGCGGCAGCCGTCTATTGTGCGAGCACATTCTCGTTTGTCGCCAATAGCGGCGGCAGCAGGGGAAGCGGCAGTAAGGCATCTCGGATCAGATATCATGTTTGATCAGTTCGACGTTCTCATGCGGCTTGTTGCCGAATTGGGAGTCGGCCGCGCTGTAGGGCTATTGTCAGCGGCGTCTTCGGAGGGCGATACAACTTTTGCAGACAGCGAAGAGCAACGACTCCCTCTGTCTTGACGATTGCCAGCAGTTGGGCCGTGAGCGGAATGTCGGCTTTGGAGTACCAGAACCACGAAAGCGGACGTTATTGGGCGTCTCGACCATCGTATCCGTAGGTAGCCGCCAGTAGAATCTGCCGGAGATCCGACCGGTCTTCCGCCTTGGGACGTGCCTGATCGCGACGGGTAAGACGGGCAACGAGATCGTTCAGCAAAGTGACAGCCCGTTCGTCAATTGAAGCGCAGGCCGAACAAGCCGCCGGTATCGGTCGCGTCCGTCAGCCGAGTGTCGAGCACATAGTCGTTCACTTCGAAGCCGTGCCTGAACCCGTCTTTCGGCAGAGCGTCGGAATTCATCGTGACGATATATTGGTAGCCTACACTTGCGGCGTGGTCGGCGCCGAGCTGCAGCGCCTTGGCCACTTGCCGCTCGTCGACACCGTCGAACAGATGGCTGTCATGAATCAGGAAGCCCGGACCAATCCCACGCCGCGCTGCGAGGTCGGCCAGCATGAGATCGAAGCAGAAAATCTGCATGTTCGTGATGCCCTTACTCCGCTGGGCATCGATCCGGACGTCGACCTTCGGACCATTTGCCGTCGCGCTGATCGTTAGACTGCCGGCCTTCTCGTAGAGCGCATTTGACAGGTCCTCGAATACGAGGATCGCCTCCGCGATAATCGCCTCACGCTCATGGTGGTCATCCTGCAGCGTTTTGAGGAGCCGCGCGCGCTCCATGTCGAGCTCGGCCTTGGTGCTTTCGATCTGCTCGGCGGTGCTCAGCCGCTGGCGCAGGCCTTCCGCATCCGCTTCGGCACGGGCGGCCTCCTGCTGGAGTGCCGCATAATGCTCCAGCGCACCGCCCGACTGCAGGATTCCCATTAGCTGTCGCCGCCGCGCATCCAACTGCTCGCGCGTTTTGTCGCGACTCCGAATACGCTCCTGCGCCGCGTGCACCTCCGACGTCAGATGCGACCGCCGATTCTTGACTACCGCCTCATGGAAGGCCTCGACCTCCTCAAACCGCTTCCCGACCGAGCCCGGTAGGACGACGCCGGCCTCACGATAAAGCCGGTCCAGGCTGGTGATGGCGGGCGGCAACTCGCTGTCGATTGCTGTCTCAAGCTGGAGGATCAGTTCGCGGTCCGCAGTGTTCTCGTCGTTGAGCAGCGAAATATCGCGCGTGATCTGAGAAGCTTCCTGTTCAAGACCGGCATATTCGGGGACAACGTTGAACGCGTCGAGCTGCTGGTGCAGGCGCCGTGCGCGTGCCTCGGCAATCGTCATCCGCGTCCGCAGGTCAGCCGCTGTTCCGAAGTAGTGGCCGAGGGTGCCTTCCTTCGCGGCCTTGCGCAGCTCCGACATAGCTTTCTCACGCGTGCGCACCTCCTGGAACTGCTGCGGCACGCCCGCGTCGAGGCCGAGCAGGTAGCTGACGGCGACCTGCTGGTCCCAGTCTTGCTGCTTCGACGAATGCTGCGTCGGCGACAGGAAACCGCCACTGTTCTGACGGCGAGCCAAATAAGAGAACAGCGACCGGAACGTCGGCCGGAAGCGGCCGCTCGCCTCGTCGCCAATATCGGGGTTCAGGCGAAACAATAGCGCACCGAGCGCCGCCCGCCAGTTATCGTTGCTGAACACAGACTCGCCGGTCTTGAAGTCGAGCGTGGGGGCAATCGGCCAGGCCGACGTGTTACCATCAATCTGAATCCGGGATGGTTTCGCACCGGACCGCGCAACGTCGATCACGGCCCCCCCGAGGTCCACACGCGCCTCGAAGCTGTAGCAGGCCAACGCCTGCGAGCGGAAAATGCTGTCCTTGTCCACACTCCCGCCAAACAGGAAATGGACAAGCTCGACCAAGCTCGTCTTGCCCGCACCGTTGCGGGACTGGCGGTCGGTGGCGCCAGTGCTCTTCTCCGCGAGCAGAATGTTGAGGCCAGTCCTGAAGCCGATGCGTTTGAAGGTTGGAAGGTCGCTCGACAGCCCGTGAATCATGGCACGGCCTTGTGAATCAGGCCGCGGTCGAACTCGACTGCCTTCACCATGAACAGGAGATCGAGCGCTAGCACGAACCAGTCATAATTGATCGGGGCGGCAGGCACGCGGCCACCACGGCTCGCCCGGATTTCGTCCCATAGTCGCGACACGGTCATCGGCTCGCGCAGGCAGCCAAGCAGATCGGCACCGACTGCCAGCAACGCCCGATCGGGCCGGATATGTTTGGTCGGTAGTATCATTTCGCTTCGATCCGAATCGCGTCCTCGAAAATGTCACATCGCTCGAAGAAATAGGACAGCACGGCGAGCACCGCACCCTGCCGGGCCGGCTCGCCGGTCATCCCTCCAGCAAATACCTGGAGTTCTCCGAATATATCGTCGGGGGGCAGACGTGTCGCCTTGAGCCCCTGATAGCGCACTCTGAACGCCTGCGCGATCTCTTCTCCGAGGCCAGGGTCGGGCCAGCTCGAAAAGAAGGACTCGACGAGCTGTTCCCGGCGGCGGCCCTGCCGCAGCAATCCCGCCGCATCCTTCGAAAGTGCGTTGCGCTCCAGTTTGGCCGCCGAGGGTGCCGCCAGCGACGGCTCGGCGTCAGGCTCCTGGCGCTGGATCGCCAGCAGCACCGGCCGCAACGCCTCGAAGTCGAGCCGTTCGAGCGTGCGGCTCGACGGCACGGCGCCGAAAAGATCTTCGAGCTGGTGCACTGCCAGCGCCATGACGATCGCGCGCAGCTCCGCCTCGGCGCACATAGCGAGCGACACGTTGGGATGCACTTCACCCAAATCGGCGAGCGTCTGAACAGCATCAGCAGGCAGGCCGCGATGATCGTTATGGACAAATTCCCAGCGCTTCATCTTCGCACCCCAATGGGCGACGGCGCCGTTGAAATCCTCGCCGATCTTGGCGAGTAGCGCCTTCAGGTCCATGGCATCCGGCGCGTAGCATTGGAACACCGTGCCGTCGCTCGGCCGAAAGCCGTCGCACTTGAGATCGCCCTTGGGCCCGTAGGGCCGAACCGGCTGGAAATCGCCCGAAAACGCATGTGCCATGATCCGCGCGAACAGCGTTTCGAACGCCTTGCCGCGCTCGCGCAGATAGGCATTTTCAAACTTCAGCCCGTAAGCATAACGCTGCGTGTCGTCCAACTCGTCTCCCCCCGGTCAGTTACCATAACCAAGGCTGCACACCAAAAAAGCGTGCATCGAGCCTTCGGTTATCCTCACCCGCTCACACGCGCTAGTTCGAAATCGACTAGGGTAGGCCTTCCGCCCCGTAGCAAGGGTCAGATCACACGCTGAACGAACGACGGCTTTTAGGAGCCGCCGGCGGGTTGACTCAACGTCGGCAATGAGGGCGCAAAGCGGAAATCGATCCCTGCAATTACGAGGCTGGCCCACGCCGGCGCACGTACGACTGGCAGAAACCCTTGAATGAGCTTTCCAGTCTCTGACCCGACAGACTCTGAAGTTCGTCGCCCACCTGAACCCGATAAGCATCGGCGATGAGGTCAACGTCATAGCCGCCACCATGCTCCTTTGCGATCAGGCGCAAACGGCGCTCATTTTCTCCGCCAAACGAGATTGATCCCTTGGGAAAGCGGAGTATTTCCTCTTGCGGTGTTACGCGCGGAATAGGTGGTTTCGACGGCGCCGGCTGCCCGGTCTGCCGTGCTTCGCCTTCCACGAGACGCAAGTGGGTGCCAACGAGCTTTTTCTCGATTGGCGGCGGAGAGGCCCACATTTTGATAAGCGGCCCGGTCATATCCACGCGGGCGTTGGGGTAGACCGCAGACACTAGATCCCAATTTTGCCTGATGGTCTGGCGGAACTTGCGCGGGGACTCCGCGGCGCTGCCCAAGTGCGTGGCGAGTTGCTCCCAGGACAGGATGTGAGGCCTGTCGCTGGATATCCGCAACAGCCGATAGGCGAGATAGGTGTAGAGATCGAGCGCGGTGGGATTATTGCGCAGTTCGCGGATGGCCGCCTCATTCAGGGGAACGGCATGCTCACGCAGGTGGGAGAAGAAACCTTCCGCCAGCCTGATCTCTCTGATGAAGCTACCGTCCTTGCCCTTGAGGCCGGCATATTCGTTGGAAAGCTTCACCTCTTTGACAGCGAAGGCCGCATCGTCGGCATCATTGTCGTCCCAACGAATCATCCACTCGCAAGCGAGCAGCCGATCCAGTTGATGCTTTAGGAGGCTGGCTGTCCCGCGGCTGCCATGGGTGGCATTGTCATAGCCTAGGCGCCTCAACCAGTCAGCGAACGACCCACCGAGATACACATCGCGACTACCGGTTCTGACTGCCTCTGACATGATGTAGATGAGAATGATACGTGGATAAGAACCGAAAGGCACGCCCAAGCTTTGCATCGTCACTTCGCCACCCCGGCGGATCAACGTCGGTTTGGGCGTGATGGCGAGCGTGTAGCGACCATCCTGGCGGATGATTGGCGCCATCTCATCTTTCGGCCGGCGTGCTGGCAGCGACATCGCGCATAGGGCGGAATGCAAAAAGGCCGGGACAGTTTCGGCTTCGTGGACATTGACCGCGGCATTCAGGATGCTGAGTGTGCGCTTGTCGGGTGCCTCAAGTGCAAGCTGGTCGTGCGTAACGATTGCCAGTTTACGGGCATACTGTTGGCCAATTGGCAATTCGAATTGCATGGCTAGATCGCCTTGCGGTTGGAGAGGACGATCGAGATCCAAACATGCATTCGGACAGTTTGGCAAGCCCCTTGGCACTTTCGAAGGTGAAACGCCCCTCAAACCACCAAATTGCTGGCTGATCTTGGTACGCGTTCGGTTGGATCGACCGAATCACTTTTCACACGACATCAACCTATCGGAAGTCGTATCGGAATCAGAAGCTCCATATAGGTATATGTCCCGTACCCAGATCAGCTAAAATTTTCATGCGTTTTCGTACCCTTATCAGCCTGATTGATCTGTGGATGGTACCTTCTTCAGCCTTAGCCGTACCCAGATCAGCCATCACGTCCTTACTGCCCTTGGTACCCACATCAGCTGGCTATCGCGTCTGATGTCATGAAGCCGTGACTTGGCGCTTCTGAACAGCTATATCATCCGAAAGTGCCAAATTCGAGGATTGCGATGTCTAACCTTCCACCCGAAGTTATTGGTCCCGAAGACATCGTGGAGCTTTATGACAAGGCCCAGCATGTCCTTAGCCAGCTGCGCGAGCAAGGTCTTGATCGGGAAACCGGTGACAAGGCAGCGCCCCGCTTCGCTATTTCGAGGGCTGCAGAACTGGTGGGTCGCGGTGCCTCGGCCATACGCGAGGCGGAGAAGGAGGGTCGCCTCCCCTCCCCTGCCCGCACAGCGACCGGCCGGCGCGTCAACTACTCGCTGGCAGAGCTCAACCACATGCGCGACGTGTTTGGCACCAGACCCTGGCGCGACCTTGGCGATCCACTCAGCATCATTGCCGTTCAGAACTTCAAGGGCGGCGTTGGCAAGTCGACGATCGCTGTGCACCTTGCCCAGTATCTTGCCATCAAGGGCTACCGCGTCCTGCTGATGGACTGTGACAGCCAGGCATCGACCACGATGATGTTCGGTTACGTGCCTGACCGTGACATTGGCGAGGACGAAACCCTATACGGCTATCTCCATGACGATGGCATGTTCGGTCTGCGACCTTTGCTGCGCCGGACCCATTTTGACGGGCTATGGCTGCTGCCCGCCAATCTCAAGCTCTACAATGCCGAGTATGAGATCGCCGCTTACATTGCACAGCAGGGCCGCGACGGCTTTGGATTTATCGATCGCATTGGCGAGGCGGTAGCGACCGTCGCGGATGATTTTGATGTGGTCATCATGGATCCCCCGCCTGCCCTCGGCATGATTTCGCTTGCCGTTCTATCGGCCGCCAACGCCATGCTGATCCCAATGCCGCCGAGCATGGTCGATTTCTCGTCAACGGCCTCCTTCCTGAGCATGCTCGGCACCACGATGCAGCAACTCGAGGTGCTACGCGGCCGTAGCCCTGCCTACAATTTTGTGCGGATGGTGGCCAGCAAGGCCGATGATAACAAGTCCATGCATCGGGAGATCATCCGCATGTCTCAGCGCCTGTTTGGCGCGGCCATGTTGCGCGCCAGCCTTAAGGATTCGGCGGAGATCGATAATGCCAGTTCGCGGCTTAGCACCGTCTATGAGCTTGATCGTCCGATCACCAGTCATGAAGTTCACAACCGCTGCCTCAACCATCTGAATGCCGTAAATGGCGAGATCGAGCTTGAGATTCGGCGGACTTGGCCAAGCCATGCAGCAGCGCTGCGCAGGGAGGGGCTGCTGTGATGATTGTCGATCGACAATTTCGGTCGAACCCCTTGAACATGCGGAGTGATCTGTTCAGTGTGGAGCGCTTAATTCCGCGAAGTGACGCGGTTCAGGGCGCCTCTCGTCGCACCGGCACCGCAACGGGAGTTGGGCGGAAATTGTCGATCGACAATTTCCGCCGCGATCCCGGTCGCGCGGCCACTTTTCTAGGAGCTGAATGATGGGCAACAAGGGCTTTGGCGACGCACTTGCCGACGGCTACAAACCGGTGCCTGCGGCCAAGCCGGTTCGTCCGGCGCTGCCAACTGATGGCGTGCTCTCGTCGCGTTCCAGCACGCTGGCTGAGTTGGCCACGGGCAAATTGGTCACGGAGCGCACCATGTGGGTGCGCGCCGACCGTTGCCGGCCTTGGGCCCATCACAATCGTGACCAGGCACTGCTCAATGAGGAAAGTTGTGGTGATCTGATTGCGGCCTTCAAGGCGGAGGGTCGCCAGCGCATTCCGGCCGTGGTGCGACGGTTGAAGGATGACGCTTCGCACGATTATGAAATCATCGCTGGGGTGCGGCGCCATTGGACAGTGAGCTGGCTGAACGCCCACAACTATCCCGATTTTGACTTTCTGGTCACTGTCCAGGCCCTCAGCGACGAGGAGGCTTTCCGCCTTGCCGACATCGAGAACCGGGCTCGCAAGGATCTTTCCGATCTTGAGCGGGCGCGGGATTATCTGAAGGCACTTGATCTGTTTTACGCCGGCAAACAGACAGCAATGGCAGAGCGGCTCAATGTCAATCCTGCCTGGCTCAGCCGTCTCCTCGACCTCGCGCGCATGCCCGCCGTCATTCAAGACGCTTTTGGCGATCCTGCTCTTCTAAAGGTCGAGCACGCCAAGAATGTTGCCCCATTGCTGCGCGGTGGGCCTGGTACCGCAAAGGTGCTGGCGGCGGCGGGGGAGCTTGCCGAACGGCAACAGGCAGCGCGGGCAGCGGGCGAAGCCGTGCTCCGGCCGGCTGACGTTGTGCGCTTGCTTCAGCAGGCTGCTGTGGCACGGTCAAAGCCGGCCAAGGAACAGACTCGCACCGAAATGATCCTGGCGCCAAACAAGAAGCCGATGCTCAAGGTCACGCGCAAGAGGGGAGGGGGGATTGTGATGGAGGTTGTCCCGAAGAGCGGCGCTGCGCCAGCTGATTTGCTGAAGGCGATTGAAGCGGCGCTCGGCTTCGAGTGGGCCGCCGATGGCGTCAATGGTCGGTTGGCCGGTCCTTTCAAGGGCTGATCTCGGTACGCTCTCCGCTGCCTGCCCATCGACATCTACACCGCTCGTAGCTCCGCCGGGTGGTTCGTTCCACAGTTGCTCGTTCGCGGGGGCGCGCGCAGATTGGCGACCCCTCACTCTTCCCCTCTTGCTTCGCGCCTAAGCCGTTTCAAGCGACGAGTTCTCGCTTTCGTATCGATGGACTGGTCAGATCGATTGCGTAGGCAAGTCCCTGTTGGCTTAAACCGTGAAGCAGCATAGCTGATCAATTTGCGGCGTACCAACATCAGCCTCCCCGTCCGCGGCAGGGCCTAGACTGAACTCGCGATGGCCTCATTGCCGTTGGTTTAACCCAGACGGAGCCATTTGACGTGTCACTTCTGTGATCTCTCGTCGGGGCCGCCTTGAGAATTTGCAGGCCGCAATGATGAGTTGGGCAGGGACCCCGGTCTAGTGTCGAGCGGCGCACATTCAGCCATATTGGCTCTGGGCTGACGGAATTGGTCGCCTCAGCTCTTCCGGTTTCATGGCGTGATAGGGTAGCACCCTGTCTACTCGCACTGCGACATCATCCGCCGCCGCAACTTTGCCACGGCTCCTGAGCGTGCTGCCAGTGCCCTTGCATAGCGCACGGGCATTTCCGGCGAGCGCCAGTCGGCGGCCTGGCAGATGGCGGGCATTTCCGCGCCGCTGGCGGTGAGATCCTGCGCGAACCCCACCCTGAAGCTGTGCCCCGCAATCCCCTTGATCTGGGCCTCGACCTCCTCCGCACTCAATTCCGGCCGCAACTGCCGGAGCCCGCGGCGGGCGATGCGCCGCAGCACGTCGCGCAGCCCATCATCAGACAGGCCCGTGCCGATGCTGCCGAACCGGTCAACCGAGGTCAACAGCGGGGCAGAGGAGGGCAGGGGGCCTTGCTGGTCCTCCCGCGCGCTGATCCAGTCGGTGATGGCCGTCATTGCTTCCGGGCTCAGATACTTGACCTCTCCGAGGCCGGCCTGGTCGGTCTTCGAGCGCCGGATGGCGATGGTGCCTGAGCCATCGGCGGCCGCAGCGACATCACCGATGGTCATCGCCACATATTCGGAGCGGCGCCGGCCGAGATCGGTGCCGAGGTGCAGCAGAACGCGGTCACGCAGTCCCGCCGGGGAGGCGGGCAGGGTGGTCAGCAGTGCCATTACTGACAGCGGCTGTGGGGCGTCGGTGAAGATGTCGGCGACATCGCCTTTCAGCCGCAGCGCCCGGACCTGGCGCGGTGCGCCGCGCCCGATCAGCCCTTGTTCGCGCCTGATGCCCTTCATTTCGCCGAGGACGACGCGGTCGTGGGTGGGGGAGGGGGCATGGCCGGCGATGTCGTGGAGGATCGCAATGCTGGCCAGCTGCCGCGAAATGCTCGACGCCTTGGCGCCATCCCGGTGCTTCACGCGCACAAAGTCCCGCACGGTCAGCGCGCTGGCCGGCACCATCGCCACGCCAGCGCTCATACAGAACGCACGCCAGGCGCGGATGTCGGCAGCAAACGCCCGGCGGCTGTTGGCCGCCGCGCCATACCACCAGGCCTCGAGCCGGTCATAGACGCTGGGCTTGATGGTCTCCTGCTCACCGGCAAGCAGCGCGATCAGCTGCTGGCGCGTCGATGCGGCGGGCAGGGGGGGCGTCATCGCGCGGGCCCTCTTGCACCCTCAAGGGCGTTGCTGCTGCCGCTGTTCCGCGCCGTCTGCCTCATAGCCACGGCCATATCGCGCCTGCGACCGGCCTGCAAGCTTCTGATAAGTGCAATTATCACGAGTGTGCCGAGCAAGGCGCGGAAGGGCAGGGGAGAGAGCGGAATCGAGCCTTTTTAATAGCGACGTTTTTAATTGCGCCAACGGCCTTATAACGCAATCTATGGATATGGAGTTCGCCGGTATCATGATGGGATATGGTGAGCGCGCGGAGGAGCGTGCGGCGGCATTTGCTGCGCTGCTGTGTGCCGGGATGGCTATCGCGCGGCTCGATGCCGATGTGGCCCGCCACCCTCTGCGCGCCGGATGGCTGCGGGTCGAGCGCGAGATCGCTTATGCCGCCGCCCTGCGCGAAACCGGCCACGAGGCTGATCCGCAGAGCATCATCGCGGCCCGTCTCGGCGCCATGACCCTGCCACGCGGCCATGTCCAGTTGGGCGACATCGACGATCGCGCCCGCCGCTGGGCCCCCATCACCCAGCGCAAGGGCCCGGCCGAATTGCGGGCGCTGGTGGCAAGGCTGGCGCCGGTGCGGGGCGTGCCCGATCTGGTCGGGCTTGCCGCCCGGGTGGCGCACGCGCTCTCGGACTGCACACAGGCATCGTGGGAGTTTGATGAAGATCCTATAACGGGGGAGCAGCTGCTGCGGAATGTGCCGGCGGAATCGGGGGCGGTCGATGCCGGCGATCTGGCACTGGCGCTGCCGTTCGCGTTGCGGCGGCTTGGGGTCACCACAACCGTGCTGCCGGGGTTGGTCGGGCGGCCGCGCGCCCTGGCGCGGGAAGATGTGACGCCCCTAGCCGCGCTGACCGCCTGGGCCGCCGCGCTGGAGCGGCAGGCCATGGACGGTGCGGCACGGCTGCGCGAACTGGAGACCTATGTGCGCATGGTCGAGCGCCAGCTCGCCGGCGTGCGGCGGCCCGTAGCGCTGCGGCGCCTGGTGGCGGTGGCGCTGGGGTCGTGGTCGCTGTGGGCGGCGCGCCTTTCCCGCCTGACGAAGGTGGACATCTCCAGCGCCTGGCGGACGCTCGAACAGGCGGCAGAGCTCGGACTGGTGGTCGAAGTGCCCGGCCAGAAGCGCTCGCGCGGCGACGCCACCCTCTATGCCGCCCCGCCCTGGCTGCGCACCGCCGGGCTGATGGCGGTACGGCGCGGGCGGCCGGCGTCGATGTTGCGGAGCCCGGAAGAGCCGGCGGCCGGCGACGGGCTCGCGGCCGCGATGGCCGAGTTCGACGCGCTGCTGGCGAATGTGGATCAGCTGCTGGCTCAATAGCCCAGCCTCAAGGCGACGTTGCGTTCGCCCTATGATCTGTGCCGGATGCAGTCGGGTTCGAGACGCTCAATTGGCCTCGGACGTTGCATGCCGGCAGTATCGACGCTAAATTGTGTCAAAAGGAGTGCGCCGTGTCCATTTCCCAATATGCTGACGATGGCCTGTTTGCGCCCGCGCGCATCGCCCGCATCCTGAAAACCAGCACCGACGACGTTGCCTGGTCGGTTGGGCTTGGCAAGGACGCCGTTCAGCGTCAGGTTCGGATCCGTTCCGACCGCACCCAGAGCCGCCTCCGCGAAATGCTGGAGGTGCTCACCAAGGTGACGCCGCGCCTTGGCTCAGAGCTCCTGGCCTATGCCTGGTATCGCGGCACGCCCTTGTCGGGCTTTGCTGGTCAGACGGCGATGCAACTGGTCAAGGCCGGCCGCGCGGCTGAGGTGCTGGACTATGTCGATGCCGTCGACGCCGGCGTGCATGCGTGATCCCGGCCATCACGTTTGAGGGCCAGGTCTATCGCGCCCTCAACCCGCGCTGGGCCGCCGAACCGCTGTCCGGCGAGGGAGCCCGCCTCTACGGCGGCCGGTTCAACGCGCGTGGCACGCCTGCCCTCTACACGTCGCTCACGGCGCTTGGTGCGCTGCGGGAGGCGCAGCAGGTCGGCACGTTCCAGCCCATCACGCTGGTTGCCTATCGCGCTCATGTGACGGCCGTATTTGATGCGACCGACCCTACAAGTCTTGCGGCGGCCGGCGTCGATTCCGCGACCATTGCTGATCCGGGCTGGCGAGAAGCCATGCGCGCACATGGCGTGGCGCCAACGCAGACACTGGCAGCCCGGCTGCTCGCTGCCGGGTTCAACGCATTGCTGGTACCAAGCTTTGCCCCCGGTGGCAGTGCCGCTGACCGCAATCTTGTCGTTCTGCGCTGGAACCTCGGCCCGGATGCCACGCTGACAGTCATCGACGATGAGGGCCGGCTCGGGTTCACGGGATCATCTGCCCAGCACGCACCATGATGGCTGTTGGCAGTCCATGTGGTCACCCGTGCGCTATCGAGCTGATGAATCACCCGCGCGCGGGTGATTCAGAAAATCCATGAGCATCAGCCTGTTGCCGGCGCTATCGTCGCCACATGGACAAGTGCCTCACCGATCTGGCTGCGCGGCCACAGATCATGCTGTCAGCCATCGACGAGGGCCGTAACATTCGGCGCGGCTACATGATCGAGCGCACGCAGGACCTGTTTGGATGGCATGTGGTGACCTGGGCCTGGGGGCGCCTTGGCCGTCGACCGACCCGCCGGGTCAGCGCGTTTGCGAGCGAGCAGGCGGCGATTGCGTTCGCGCGCCAGTTGCTGGTTCGGCGCGCCTCGGCACCGCGGAGGATCGGAGTAGTATATCAGGAAAGCCGCTCGCCTGCCTGATATGGCCGCCGTTGGAAATGGCTTTCTCTGTTAACCCGGGGGAGGCTCACGATACCAATCAGCGGACCATTGACTACAAATCTGCCGACATCGACAGCACCCATCAGCCGGGTGTCGGACCGTATCGTCCTATAGTTGCCCGGCTCGCATTAGAGTGAACCGCGCCGGGTTTGCCGGAGGCTGTTTGGTTTGAGTCACGCGGCGATAGCCGCTCCGTTGATCATGGCATAGTAGCGTTCCTCTGCCTCTGCGGGCGGGATGTTGCCGATGGGCTCGAGCAGCCGGCGGTGATTGAACCAGTCGACCCATTCCAGCGTGGCGTATTCGACGGCTTCAAACGATCGCCAGGGACCACGGCGATGGATGACTTCGGCCTTGTAAAGGCCGTTGATTGTTTCGGCCAAAGCGTTGTCATAGCTGTCGCCGCCACTTTGAATGCCCGACCGCGCAAAACTCTCAACTGGAAGACGCCAGCGGGTAGTGGGTCAGTTTGAAATCGTCTTGTAGGAGCCGCGCTTTGTCGGCTTTGCGTCGGCGGCATCGACCAGAGCGGCAATGTCGCCGATTTCCCAAAGCCGGTCAGACACGCTAGCGGCCATGGCTGGGGTAATGCGAAGCGTCTTATGGATGCGAACAAAATTGTAATACATCATGTGCAGCGCGACCGCATGGGCGTGGTTTTCGACCTTCTTTGAAAAGGCGTTGGTCAGCCTGGTGAAGCGGCGCATGTGCATCCGCGTGGTCAGGTTCTGGCGCTCGACATAGCTGGTCGAAACTTCCTGCGGATCGGGGCTGCCTGTGACACGCACTTTCTTCGCGCCAGTGCATTCGGCGGGGCTGTAGCGGCCCGGTGCGGTGATCGTTGGGCCGTACATCTTCACAAGCTGGGCATAGTCCACGTCGCAGCCGAATGCGCCTTCCACGGCTTCAAGATAAGCCTTGTGACCGTCGCTTGTCAGTTGCACTCGGTTGGCAAGGCGGCTTGCCAGATCGTCCATGAACCACATGGCATATTCAGCATCGCGCCCGCCAACGAGATAGGACACGATCAGCCTGCTATCGGCATCAATGGCAGTCCAGGTCCAAGTGTCGCCAGCGGCTTCCGGTGCAGCCTTGGCGGTCGGCACGTTCCTTTGCTTGGCATAGGTAAATGACCAGATTTCATTCACCTGCACCCGCTTTGCAGGCACTGCGCGCACATTGGCATCATGGTAGGCAGCGCAGGCTTTGCCAGCGTCGATCAGCAATTTCGTGACCGTGTTTTTGCTGGCACCGGTCAGGCGCGTGACCGCGCGGATGCTCATGCCCTCACAAAGCAGGTGAAGGATGCGAGCGCGATCTTCGGTGGAAAGCCTGTTCATAGGCACACCATACACCCGACCAGCCGCTTGTCAAGCATAACGGTCAGTTTAATGCATGGCGTTCAGTCGTGTGTTGACATGCGGACTCTCGTTCCGTACAGTGATTCAGCATGAGGATCGAGTTCGTGAATGATGACCTGGCGCGCATCTGCACCGACGAAGCGCACCGCCTGGGCCTCCCGTTCTCGGTTATCAAAGGCGCGCGCCGCAAACTCATCCAGTTGGATGCGGCAAAGGATGAACGGGACCTGAGAAACTTGATTGGACTTCGCTACAAGAAATTGACCGGTGACCGCGAAGGTCAGCGCTCTGTGCGCATCAACGATCAATACAGAATTGTGTTTGCGCTTCGCGATGAGGAATCGCCGCCGACAATTTTAATTCTCGAAATTGGCGACACTCATTGAGGAGGGGATGATATGAGCATCGCAAGTTGTTTAACTGATGTGCCTCATCCGGGCGAGTTCATTCGTGATGAATTGGACGCGCGCGGGTGGTCGCAGCGCGACCTAGCTTACATTCTTGGCACGCCGGAACAGTCGGTCAACATGATCGTATCTGGAAAGCGTGGGATCAGCCCCGACATGGCAAAGGCGTTGGGTAACGCCTTTGACGTGTCTGCAGAATATTTTGCCAACCTGCAGCAGGCTTTTGAAATGGCGAATGCCAAAGCGCCAGACCCAGGCATTGCCCGCCGCGCGCATCTTCAGAACGTCTATCCCGTGCGGGAAATGATCCGGCGCGGCTGGCTTCAGGAATCTGACATTGGCTTGTTGGAAGCCCAAATGATGCGCTTCTTTTGCGCCAATGATTTGGACAATATTCCATATTTGAACCACGCTGCGATGAAGAGCGACCCTAATGAAACTACTCCCGTTCAGCTTGCTTGGCTTTACCGGGTGAAACAGATCGCTTCTGAAATGATCACTCCGGCATATTCTGAAGCGAAGCTGCGGGCGCTTATTGCCGATCTCCCTCGCTATGCCATCGACCCTGAAGAGGCACGCCATATTCCGCGCGCCCTGTCCGAATGTGGGATTCGATACGTGGTGGTTGAAACGCTGCCTAATGCAAAAATCGACGGCGTTTGCTTTTGGTTGAATGACGATTCTTCCCCCGTTGTCGGCATGTCCCTTCGCTGGGATCGCATTGATAACTTTTGGTTCGTGCTGCGGCATGAGCTGGAGCATGTGCTCAATCGTGACGGCACCGGCCCGCTTTCGGTTGAATGTGTGGACGTTGATTTGGAGGACAGCCTGGGCGCTGGTTCGGGTGAACTGCCCCTAAGTGAGCAGAAGGCGAACGCCGCAGGTGCCGCTTTTTGTGTGCCCCCCGACGATTTGGAATCGTTCTATATTCGCAAGTTCCCGTACATCTCCGAAAAGGACATCCTTGGTTTTGCGCGCCGCATTCAGCGGCACCCCGGTATCGTTGTTGGCCAGCTTCAGAGGAAGATGGAGCGGTATGATTGGCTCGCGCGATACAAGGTTAAGATCAGGCACCATGTCACTGCCGCCAGCGTCGTTGACGGCTGGGGTGTTCCAGCGCCCGTCTCATTTTAAGGATCAGGTCACTATGACTTACAACGAGCGACTTCAGCGCGTGTGGCATGAATATGAGGCCAAGCATGGCCATGTGCCTGCAACAGCCCGTGATGCAGTCCATTGGGGCGTTCTGCATGGCATGATTCAAGTGCCCGAAGTCGATCCTTTGGCAAAACTCGCAGAAGATATGGCGACTGCGCTCCGCGAAGAATATGCGACTGACGCGCAAGGTCGTCGGTATAGGGTGAACCATGCTGTTCGCGTTACCAAAGGCGGGGTTCAATATACGTTTTGGGCAATCATGAAGGACGCCCCCCGTGACCACATGCAGAAGGCGTTCATTCAGCGCCGTGAGCAGATCGTCGGTGATTGTGTGCAGCTTTCCACGGACGTGGAAGCGTATAACGACATGAACAGCGACCAGCCCCCTATCCCTATGCTTTTCGACTTTAGGGATGACGTGGAGGAACGGCGGTATTGGGATGACAAGAAGGCGGCCTAGCCCTTCTTCCACCGAGCACTAGCGGCCACACTGGCGATTTCGGCACGTTGGGCAGGCGTAAGTGCGGCCGCCCGTGCGGGGCCTCCCTTCGCCCCGGCTTTACTAGCCCGCTTAGCCGACGCTGATTCTTCTGGGTCGGATGCTTCGCCAGTCGCGATCTGCGCAATCATGTGCGCCAGTTGATTTGGGTCGCGGGGACGCTTGGGAGGCTTCATAGCCCGTCATCCCGAAAGCCGGGCGGCAAACCCCAAGGCTCAGGGTCGCCAACGACTTCGCAGTAAATTTCTCGGACGCGCGCCTTTGTAAACCCGGTGGCTTTTGCCCATTCCCTGATATCTTTATCATCAGGCAATTCGTCAGGGTTGATTGCCATCGCGGCACGAAGCTGTTCCTCTGTCATATAGGCAGTATGCCACGGCTGGCGGCCAGCTTCACTCCCTGATTTCAAACTGACCCACTACCCGCCAGCGGAAGCGCTTGACGAGTGCCTGGCACAGATCGACAAACACCGTGTTGCGACGACCGGTTGAATCCGCCCTGGCTGCTGCGATCGGAGTGATGGATGAGGCCGCCGCTGCGCGCCGGCCGACGCGCGTGGAGCGCCTGCTCCAGCGCATCCAGGACGAAGCCCGCATGCGCGGTGCGTGATGCTCGCCAGCCCGTCCCGGACTTGATCCGGGATGCGGCGTGCGAACGTGTCGATGACGAAGGCTACATAGACGAACCCTGCCCAGGTCGGGACGTAGGTGAAGTCTGACACCCACAGCATGTCGGGCGCCGGCGCATGGAACTGCCGGTTGACCCGGTCCAGCGGGCATGGCGCCGAGCGGTCACTGATCGTGGTGCGCACCGGCTTGCCCCTGATCACGCCGGCCAGCCCCATCGCCCGCATCAGCCGGGCAACCGTGCAGCGGGCAACATCAAAGCCTTCGCGCTGCAACTGCCGCCAAGTCTTGCGCACGCCATACACGCGGAAGTTGGCATCGAACACGC
>Ga0075154_10001382_pt1 | contig 17568 bp, 14 predicted proteins | sample JI71714BDNA_FD_70965 | JGI IMG/M metagenome (GOLD analysis project Ga0075154, IMG submission 70965) | Wastewater effluent complex algal communities from Wisconsin, to seasonally profile nutrient transformation and Carbon sequestration -... | ecosystem: Engineered > WWTP > Effluent > Algae...
GCATGTAGTTCATTTAAATGTTATTTTTAAAACAGTCATTTTGAACAGTCGAAAAATAGTTTGGGTTTTAAGTTTTATCTGGTTAGGCCTAAATAATATTTATAGCCAATCGCCACATGGTGAAAGTTTAATGATTGATTGTTCTAAATGCCACAATTCTGAAAATTGGGATTATCAATCTCAAAATAGTTTCAACCACGATAGTACTTCATTTCCCTTAATTGGTCAACATAATGATTTGGATTGCAGGTCGTGCCATACGTCTCTTGAATTCAAAATGGTAAGTACAGACTGCATATCTTGCCACACAGACTTTCATCAGCAAACGGTAGGTACAGACTGTGCAAGATGCCATACCGCTGTGTCATGGATTGTAGAAAATATGACCCAACTACATGAACAAACTGGTTTTCCGCTCATGGGTGCACATACGACTATCAATTGCAATGATTGTCATACTAGTGAAACAAATCTAAGGTTCAGTCCAATAAATCCTGCATGTATTACTTGTCATCAAGCAGATTACGCTAGTGCAAAGGTTCCTGATCATATTGGGCAAGGGTTTCCCACAGATTGTACCCAGTGCCATAGACAGACAGAAATGGAATGGTCGGCAGGTGGTATTGTGCATAGTTTTTTCCCACTTGAGCAAGGTCATCAAATCAATGATTGTACCATCTGTCATAAAAATCCGATCTATAGTGATATCAATGCAGCATGTATTGCCTGCCATAATACAGATTTTGTAAATGCAAAAGATCCAGATCATAGACAATTTCCCACAGAATGTAATCTTTGCCATAGCTTAGCTATCGGGTGGAGGCCTGCTTCATTTGCAAATCATGACGATAAATTTCCCATTTATTCTGGCAATCATAAAGGTGAATGGGATCAATGTACGGATTGCCACACAACAGCGGGAAGTTTTGCAAGCTTTAGTTGTATTGATTGTCATGAACACAACAATGCAAATGATATGGCGAAGGAACATGATGAAGTCAGTGGATTTCAATTTGTAAGCACTGCTTGTTTTGGCTGCCATCCAAATGGGGATTAAATATTTTAATGTAATCTCACCCTATCCCTTTTCAGCATACTTTTTTCTATACCTTATAAATGCGGCTATGGACAACAAAGCTAAAACAATCGCTGTATAATAAACAGCAGGTGGAATAGGCACTGGATCTCCAGCAGCATAAGAATGCAAACCAGATAGATAATAATTGACCCCAAAATAGGTCATAATCACCGTGGCAAATCCGAATAATGATGCAAAGTTAAAAGCATACACGCTTCTTAAGCCAGGTATAAATCTCATGTGCAAAATAAAGGCATATACCAAGATCGTCACCAATGCCCAAGTTTCTTTGGCATCCCATCCCCAATATCTTCCCCACGATTCATTAGCCCATACACCACCCAAGTAAGTTCCTACACTCACCATAAATAATCCACCCAATAAAGTGATTTCACTGATGATGGTCAATTCTTTAATAGACCTATGGATAGTGGCCTTGTTTTTATCATTGGTCAGTATCATCAGAACTAAATTCAACATTCCGATTACGGCACCCAACATCAAGAAACCATAACTGCCCGCTTCTAGGGATACATGGATGGTCAACCAATAAGATTTCAACACTGGTACAAGTGGAGTGATCTCAGGATCAAGCCAACTCATGCCTGCTACTAGTAAGATTGTCGCTGACAACACAGTTGTAGCTGCCATGCCACCTAATGACTTTCTAGAAAAAAACAATCCGGCTAACATCGTGGTCCATGAAATGTATATCATCGATTCGTAGCCATTGCTCCATGGTGCTCTTCCAGATACATACCATCTCAGGCCAAGACCAATGGTGTGGAAAACAAAAAATAAACAAAGGACATAAAAGGCATATTGTGTATACCGCTTTACATTCATTTTTTGACTGAATACGGAGTAAAAGAATAATCCTAACAATACCAAACAACCTAAGCCATACACATTTCGGAGTCTTCCGAATACATCCAATTTATTGAGCAAAAGTTCTGCTTTGATTTTAGATGCAGAAGGAATGATATGGCTTCCTTTTTGGGTTTGGTCGTCAGCTATTTTTTGGAGTAGGGTATTAGATTGCGTGTAATCGCCTGAGGTACCGCTTTGCTCCAGTGAAAGTAAGTATGACGAAAACGTTTCAAATTGTGCCACCATATTCATGTCTGGCATTTTATTGTCTCTTACATCTGCGGGTGAAATCCAAGTATTAGCGGGATCTCCTGGCACAGGAAAAATACGGAGCAGTCTGGCTGAGAATATCATACTTGCAATATTTACTTTTTCATCAAGTTTGATGATTGCTTTCTCAAATGTACCTTGATCTTTTGGATTGACAGATTGTGCTTCTCTGACCTGATCTCTCAATAAATATTGGCCATCTGCACCGAAAAACTGTCTGTAACTCACCATTTTCTCCGTGGTCCCAAATATTTGCTGAATCTGTGGATGCGTACCTATATTTATTAGTGCTACGTTTTCCCATTTTTCGGGAGCTTTCAGCATGGATAAAAATATCTGATCTGATGACATGCCGAAAAGACTTTCTTTTTTGGCTATTTTCCGTAAGGTTTCACTAGTTAATGTATTGACTGGTTTAAACCTGCCTCTATGGTCCTGAACTAATATCTCTCCGAATGATACTGCGTGTTCATTGCTTACATCTGCAACAGGGACAATATTTTGTCCTTTCGATTCTGTAACAAATGACAACATCGCTATCATCATAATCAGAACGGAAGATGCTGCTTTATGTTGGTGTTCTTCTAGTTTTTTTACCAATGCCGTAAACCTACTATTTTTGCTAAAAAATGTCATCATCATTCCTATTGTTAACAAGATGTAACCGATATAAGAAACCCAAGTACCCCAAAAGTCAAAATTGACACTTAGGTATGTGCCTTTTTCATCTTGGTCAAAAGAAGATTGGAAAAAACGATATCCACCGTAATCTAAGATGTTATTCATGTAAATTCTGAAAGGCCTATTTACACCTTCTGCAGCGTCCACAAGTGTGACTTCACTAGCATAAGAAGATGGATTGTCTGTACCTGGATAACGCTCCATGATGAAGTCTCTGAGTTGGAGTGAAAATGGCACTTGAATCTGTTTTGAACCATAACTCACAGCCATTTGCACATCTCCGAAGTCTAAAACTTTTGGTTGCCCTTCGTCACCTTTTCTTCCACTTACCATCACTTCTTTTGTATCTCCATTTTTTGATATCTGAATGACAAGACCTGCGACACTTTCGTTTTTCATTTTGCGGTCACCAGAAACCAAACTAACCAAAGCTGATGATCTGAAATCTCCAATGACAAAACCAGCATTATTCCAGATGTACATAGATCTAAGTCGTAAAGGTTGGTAACTACCTGGAGGGATGGTATCCGTCGTTTGGGTAGCCATGACCGTTTGTACCACAGGAACATCAGTCTGAAATAAAAGGGAATCATTTTGTAAGATGACATTAAAAGCGTTCGGTAAGATGTCATCAGTGAAGTTAAAATTCACACCATTGATACTTACTTTATCTCCTTGATTTACAAAGTATTCTTCTCTACCACCTTGACCGGCTACTACTACTTTCATGACTGGTTTGCCACCTGTGGTAGGATCTATTTTTTCTGTAGGATTAGGGATAAACTCTTTTAGTTTTATATCAAACTGATTATTTCCAATCTGGTAAACTTCTGAAAATTCATTGTTTCCTAAAGATGAAAAATATACTGGTTCGTCAAAGGAATACGATTTGCCACCATACATTACCTTGAACTTTAAAAAGCTTTCTGTCGATAGAAAACTATTGGCAGCACTGCCTTCTCTGATGTGCATCATACCTTCATACCCGAAATAACGAGTAATCCCTGCACCAATAATGATGATAATAATGGCGCTGTGAAACATCAAAGAAGCCCATTTTTTCTGTTGGATAAATCTAAATCTTAAGATATTGGCAATGATCGTACCACCAAATAAAACCAAAAGAAGTTCAAACCATCGAGCCCTGAAAATGGTATGTTGAGCTGAACTAGTGCCAAAATCGTTTTCTACAAATGTAGCTACGCCGATGGCAATGGCAAATAGAAGGATGTATAAACCTGCGGCACGAGTTGAAAAAAGCTTATCGTAAATCGTTGTAAAGATGGATTTCATATACTATAAAACTAGATTATCTGCAAAAATAGCTAAAAATCTTGATCATCATTCAAAACCTACCTGAAACCGTAAATTATGTGGTTGAATACGGAATGGAAAGTTAGTTTTAAGTTTAGAAGAATATTATTTAATAAAAATTAAACGCTAGTTTATGTTGTGAAAGAAAAGCACTTCTTTTTTGGGTTTTTTATAACTCACCCTCAGTGAAAAAAGAAAAAGCAGAGACGCCCTTTTGACATCTCTGCTAGTAGTTGAACCTAAAATAGCATAATTATTTTTTAAAATCTAGATAAGAAACTCCACCATTGCCACCGCTTACATTTTTAAGTAAGATGCTTGTGGCATTTTGGCTGATGATTTCCCAATCTTCATTGATTTCATTTAATTTATTGACTGCTGGAAACGTGATGTCTAGTTTTTGTTTGCCACTATCTGTGTATATTTTCCAAGTACCATTGGTGATAGAAGTTCCTTTGGTAGCGGTGATAATGCCACCTGTTTTAAAGTCAAACGAAACACCTGTGTAGTAATTCGTTCTATCTTTATCTTTATCAAGATATCTAGTAACTTTCCATTGTCCGATAATGGTTCCGCTGTTTGTATTCGTGGTCCCTGTACCGCCTACGATGGTTACTTGGTTGCGGCCTAATTCGAGAATGTCTGTGCCACCATTGCCACCACTAATATGTTTTAATTTGATATTATTATTGTCACTAAGTACTATTTCCCAATCTTCGCTCAACTCATCAAAATTGCTTGTAGCTGGGAATGACAATACAAGTTTTTTCTTCCCGCTATCTGTTATTTTAGACCAAGTACCACTGATTTCGGTATTGCCTGAAGTAGCTGTAATAACTCCGCTAGCTTGAAATTTTATTTGGTATTGGTTAAAGTGTTGTGTTTGAATATTGCCATCTTCAGAGAATAGATTGACATACCAAATTCCTGAATCTGCAAATCCCCTTGCTTCAGTTGATTCGCTACTGTTATCATCAATAAGGCTATCATCTTTTGTACAAGATGCAGCAAAAACTAGGCATAGGACTGTAAGTCCATAAAGAAAACTTCTCATGGTAATAAGATTTTAAGATGAATAAATTTAAAATTTGTTTGTTAGTCGGCCACTGATTTTATTTACTTTTTAAAAAGTGTTTGTTCAATGGACTGCTTTAAAAGTTTGTTTTGTGTTATAACGACAGCACAAAGTTATGTCATAACATTCATATAAGAAATCTAAACGATCCGAATGGGAATATCCGATATCTGAAATGGTCATACCTATATCCGAAACGGACAATGATGGTACTGAATGGGATAAAATATTTAGTAGAAAGTGAATTTATAATACACCCAAACTTACGATAATCTTAAGAGGGTTTGGATTTATATTCTTGGAGGGTGAGACTAAATTAAATAATCATTGATTTAAAGAGCCCAAAATAATCATCCTTTGTATTTGTCAGAAAAAATACGTGGTCCTGTGATCTTTTTGTTTTATATCTTTGTCGGTGAGTAATATAAATTGATCATCTTCCTTCATATAATACAAATGAAAACCCATTTTAAACTTATTATTTTATGCCTATTTTTTAATGTTTGTGCAGGTACTTTTTCTGTAATTGGACAAGCCGATATACAAGTAACAGAAGTAAATACCGATGACCTTCCTGCAGATATTCAATATGAAGGTAGGATTTCAAATGCTTGGTCATGGACAGATGATTTGGGAGATCATTTGCTTATAACTACAGAAACAGGTATTCACCTAAGCCCTAAATTTGACCACGAAAATGAAGGTTTAGATGCAGAAATATTTGCTTACCACTTTATGATTACTGATGATAACACCACACAAACTTGGAAGATATATGATTATATTCGAGATTGTCCTGTAGATATAGAAGCTACGTTTATTCCTAATGCAACCAAGATTACAGACCTAAATAAAGATGGTGTGGCTGAAATATGGCTGATGTATAAGACCGCTTGCCGTGGAGATGTAAGCCCATCTGACATGAAATTAATTATGTATGAAGGGACAAATAAGTATGCCGTGCGGGGACAAAATAAGGTTCAGTTATCTGATAATGAGTATTATGGCGGAGACTATACCTTTGACAGAGCTTTTAAACAAAGCACAAAAGCGTTTAAGAACTATGCTAAAGCCATGTGGGAGAAAAATATTTTGCAGACATGGGAATAAATAGTTACCTGAAAAGCCTTAGAGCTTCTCAATGCAAACTAAGTGACCTAAGTGTTTATTAATATTTCAAAGTATTAAATTAATGGTCAAATATAAAGATCTAAACATGCTTACATGCGTCTTCGTCGAGTATTTTTGTTAGGGTAAATTTATTTCCTTACTTTTAGGTTTTAGTTTGACAAATCATCCAATTTACAGATTTGAAATGTTGCTTGTTTCATTTACTCAATCAAAACCAATCGAAATCATGAGATCAATTTTTGCTTTTTTACTTTTTATCGCAATAACCACCTTTCCCATTCAAGCTCAAGTATCTACAGACAAAGCACTGATCGCAAAGTTTGACCAAATGCTTTCAGAGAAATTTAAAAGTAATGAAACAGGTGCCACAGCTTTGATATCCAAAAAAGGACAAGTCATCTACAAAAAGGCTTTTGGAATGGCTAATCTCGAATTGAATGTGCCCATGCAAACTGAAAATGTATTTAGAATAGGGTCAATCAGCAAACAATTTACAGCTGTAGCTATCTTGCAATTGATGGAACAAGGTAAACTGTCTCTACAAGATGACATTACTAAGTTCATTCCTGATTATCCTACACATGGCCATAAAATTACGATCGAACACTTACTGACCCATACATCAGGCATCCAAAGTTATACCAATATGATAGAATTTGCGCCTATCAGTCGATTAGATAAAAAGCCTGAAGAATTGATACAGTTTTTTAAAAATCAACCCATGGAATTTGCGCCTGGCACCAAATGGAATTATAACAACTCTGGTTATTTTCTGCTTGGTTATATCATAGAGAAAGTATCCGGCAAAACTTATCCTGAATATATCGAAGAAAACATATTCAAAGCACTCGGGATGAACAATTCTTATTATGGAAGTGACTCGAAAATCATGAAAAACAGGGCGGCTGCTTATGGTAAAGACAACAAAGGTTTTGTCAATGCTGAGCCATTGAGTATGACGCTGCCTTATGCCGCTGGTTCGCTTCAGTCTACCGTCGATGATTTGTACAAATGGAATCAAGCAGTTCACACTTATAAATTGGTAAAAAAAGAAACCCTTGATAAAGCATTTACGCCATATGTATTGGCAGATGGCAAAAAGACGGATTATGGATATGGATGGGGAATAGACAATATACAAGGCAGCACAGCTATCCAACATGGCGGCGGTATACCTGGCTTCTTGACCATGGGTATTTACTTGCCGAAAGAAGATGTTTTTGTTGCTGTATTTTCCAATTGTGACTGCAATAGTCCTGAAGAAACTGCTGTAAAATTGGCCGCACTTACGATCGGAAAGCCATTTGAATACACAGAATCAAAGGTAGACACGACAGCCATGAAACAATTGACTGGCGTATACGAAATCCCTGGTGGTGAAGAACAAAGATATATTACCTACTCGGATGGGAAACTATATTCTCAGAGAAATAGAAGTACCAAATTTAACATCAAACCTTATGAGAAGGATAAGTATTTTTTTGAAAGCATGATGAATACTATAGAATTTGTAAGGAACAAGTCTGGTGAAGTGGAGAAATTAATATTTAAGGGTAGGAGTGAGCCTACTGAATGGATGAAGACAAATAAGCCAATTCCAAGTATTATGGAAATTGATGTTGATGAAAGTATTTTAGAATCATACACAGGAGATTATGAATTAGGACCCAACTTTATATTGACTGTGACAAAAGAGGGTAATCAACTTATCACACAAGCGACAGGTCAAGGAAAAATAGAAATATTTGCAGAGACAGAAACCAAATTCTTTGTAAAAGTGATGGATGCACAACTAGAGTTTGTAAATGACAGTACTGGTAAAGTTGAAAAGCTTATACTCACACAAGGTGGTCAAAAGATGCATGCTAAAAAGATAAAATAAGGAAGAATCGTAATGATTGTCAGTTCGTCTTAATTGAAATCCTATATTTTATATGGTTCAAATTAGAGCAAGTTAAGTCTATAAGAGATGTGATCAGAAGTTTTAGGAATTAAATAAAGCTGTTTGTAATAAACGAATGCTAAAATGTAGCTATTTTTGTCAGAATTCTTGAACCTGATTTATTTTTAGCCATTTTTTTGAACATCAACGAACAGCCAATAGAACATTATGATTTTTCCTAAAGCAAAAAAAATAGCTAAAGAACTTGATTGGTACAAACAAAATGATGGTGTCTTTGGCTTATACAAAGGCTATTTCTTTAATGTAGGAGATGGAAATATTTTAAGTAATCCGCAATTTAAATATGTGGTGGCATATACAGGTTACTTATCAGATTTACAAATTATCACCATAAAACTGAGGCTCCAATCTAATAAGGAAATGTTGAAGTTCTCAAACTTTGAAATAGGTGAAAACATATTCACGGTTAATTTTATTGAAAATATTACGCTTACCAAATTAAAGAGAGTCTACGCTTTATTTGATTTTTTTGTTGATATTTATAAGGAACTAGAAATTCCGGAACAGGACAATTGTCATAGATGTACTTCCATTAAGAATAATCATTATTATGTGCTAAATGGTCAAGGCACGATTATATGTGATGCTTGTTTTGAAGGTATTAACCAAAGTCAAATTAAGGCTGAAACTAAAAGACAAATGTTTGAGAATGGATATTTGACGGGCTTATTAGGGGCTTCTGTTTTTTCAATGTTGGGAATTCTTTTGTGGGTGTTTTTTGCCGTTTATTTAGGTTTGATATCTTCCGGAATGGCTATGGTTATTGCGCTTTTAGGTATCAAGGGATATGAATATTTTGGTGGTAAACTTGGTGGGTTGACAAAATTTATTTTACTTTTCGCCAATATTATGAGTATCATCGTGGGAAATATATTTGCTTTGACGGCTCAGTTGATGGATCAAGGTTACTCAATATTTCAAGCGATCGACTTAATGAGATTTGATGATGCAGTAATGGGCTTGTTTCTTAGAAATATTATTCTTTCATTTACATTAGCTATGTTGGTTTGGATATGGTTGTTATTTATCATGGAAGATAAAAGATTGTCTATCAAGCTGGCAGAAAAGCTATATGCTTAAAAGGAGAATATTCAGAAAAGTGGTGGTAACACATCAATGATTAGCCTAAAAAAAAGTTATGACATTAAAATTAGACACCATTATCATTTTTGTTAAAGATTTAGAATCCCTAAATGATTTTTATGTGGATGTTTTGGGGTTAGAAATTATAGAAGAAACACCAGGTCAATGGTTGCTGCTAGGCGCGGGTGGTTGTAATCTTGGGTTGCATCAGATCGGAGAAGAATATCTGGATGAAAGTAATGAAGACACTACGTATGAAACAAATACCAAAATCGTTTTTGAAATAGACGGCGATATTCATGTTTTGAGAAATGATCTGCTTTCAAAAAATGTCACCATTAAAGAAGTGATGACGTGGGACAACTATCCCTATCTACTTTGTGATGGCGAGGATCCCGAAGGAAATGTATTTCAATTAAAATGTAAAAAGGTATAGTTATAATCTTTCAATCTTTGATTCTATACCTTAACTTTGCATAAAAAAGATCATGAACCTAGATTTCAAACCCAATGGATACAATTCAGCATCTCCTTACTTTATTGTCGATGAGGCACAGAAGTTGATAGATTTTCTTGTTTATGTTTTTGATGCTAAACAGTTAAGACGATATGATCGAAATGATGGAACCATTATGCACGCAGAAATAAAAATAGATGATTCGGTGATCATGTTATCAAATGCTACCAAAGAATATCCTGCAATGAGATTAGTGATGCATGTATATGTTCCCAATGTGGATGAAATCTTTGAGAAAGCTGTTAGTGCTGGTTGTGAAATCATAGACAAACCAAAAACGCGTGAAGGTGATCCCGATAAACGTGGTGCTTTTAAAGATTTTGCTGGGAATATTTGGTCAGTAGCAACGCAAGTAGCTTCGTAGTACGGTCCATTTTGATAATGATTAAATGGTTGCATTTTACATTGATTAATGGATTATGTATAATCCTTAAAGAATAACATACATCGACTTGTAACCAACAATTTAAGATTGGTAAATTTAGATGAATCAAAACTTGAAACCATCATAAATGGACAAATATCAAAAAACATTCGCTACTTGGAATAAAGTAGCTATCAGCTACCAAGAAAAATTTATGGACTTAGACCTGTACAACGACACTTATGATGTTATATGTGAGGCCCTTACAAAAGATAGGTCCAAGATATTGGATGTAGGTTGTGGCCCTGGCAATATTACAAAGTACCTGCTTTCGAAAAGACCAGATTTTGATATTTTAGGCATCGACGTCGCACCCAATATGATAACCCTTGCTACAAATAATAATCCAAGCGCAACATTTGCTATCATGGATACTAGAGATATACAGCAATTAATTGGGAATTATGATGGTATTATTTGTGGCTTTTGTATACCTTATTTGTCTCAGATCGAAACTGAAAAATTGATTAAAGACTGTTATAACTTACTTAATGATGGTGGGTTACTTTACCTTAGTTTTGTAGAGGGTGATCCGAAAAAATCTGGCTATCAGGCTGGAAGTACTGGCGAAAGTGTTTATTTTTATTACCATTTATTAGAGGACATTCATTCTCAAATCATTCAAAATAATTTTAAGGAGATACAGGTGTTTAATGTGGAATATCCTAAAAAAGCACTGGAAGTGGAGAAACATACCATCGTGATTGCTAGGAAATCATAAGGAAAAGAAAAAAATCAAATGTTGAAGAAAAATAATTGATTAACTTTGTTAGATTTGTGCTTATAATTATTACATAAAATTAATCTTTTGAATTCAATTGAAAATTTAGCTTAATGAATAGTTTGAAATTTTACACAGTTTTGTTTTTCCTAATGACATTAACAAATATTGTTTTAGGACAAAGTAGACAAAATGCAAAATCATTAACTGAGGTTAAAAATACCAAGTTTCTAAGAAGAATAATAGGCTGGCAATTGAATAGTACCAACGGTGAATGGGCAGAAAATAAAAATATGATATATCATAAACATTCACAATACCGATTGTCTTTTGTTGATGAAAATATGGATTCAATGACATTTAGTAAAGTCATTTATAAAGATACACCATATTTTGTTCTGTTAATTCATAAAGAAACAGGTTATTATGAATACCCTTCAATAAAAAAAGATTGGAAAACAGTTAAAGGCATAAAATATCTTATTTTTGAGGAGTCGGAATATCAAAAAATTAAGATGGTTTTAAATCAAGACAGTGAAAATGTATTTCTTATCAATATTTATTCCAACGGGACACTAGACAATAGATTTGATCCTTTGTCAGAAAAAAGAGTCTTATTGGCTATTGAAAAAGATCTCAATTTTATGGAAGCAGAAATATTTGAATATAAAGAAAAGTGGGATAAAAATAAATCTGATCGAAAGAAATATTCTAATAATTTTATGAAGTATTTTTATGAAACAAATTATAAAGTGTATGAAAAATATTTTCCAATAATTAGTCAAACAGTTGATGAGAAAAAAGTAGTTAGATTTTTATTTATAACCAGTGATTACGGAATAGAGGATATATTAAAAAATAAGTACTTTGAAATAGATACTTCAAATTTTTCAGTTATGTTTGTTGATTAAAATTAGAAACAGTAAGTCGTTTCGTCTAAATATTAATTGTGAAAAATTATCTCTAATATTAAATAAAATAAATTAGATGCTAGTTAAAGATAAAATATTAATTGATATTGAAAAACTATTAGAGAGTTGGACAGAATTTCAGATTTCAAGTTGTTTCCAGATAAACGGTATTTCAAAATATGTTAATATACAGCAAAATCCATTTATTAACTCTGAATATAGTTTTGACGTAAAAAGTTCAAATTTACTTCACTTTACATCGCTGAACTCTTGCAAATTGATTTTGGAAACATATTATTTAAAGTCATCTAATTTTTGTGGTTTCACAGATCCAAATGAATTGCTTCATTCTATAAATTTAGGTGGAATAAATAATTTTGATGTTGATGAAGCTAAAAGATATATTTTTGCAACATGTTTCACCAAGTTAAATAAACCCTTGACACTCGCTAATTATTCTTTTCATTGGGAAAATTATGCAAATAATTTTAAGGGAGTTGCTATTGAATTTGAACTTAGTCCTGTTGGATCTTTTCAATATGCATTAAATGTGCAATATTTAAATTCATCCGAACAACTTGATCTTTTAAGTAAACTTAAGGAAAAAATAAATGACAATACTGTAATTGAATCATTACTCCCATTATTAGGCAGTATAAAGGAACCACATTTTAAAGATGAAGAAGAAATAAGGATAATTACAAATTTCAGTAAAGATTATATACTGTTCAATAATCAAGGTAGTGAACTAGATTTTTATCTTGATGAAAATAATTCGGTAAATTATTTTGGAAAATTAACATTTAATTCTGAAAATAAGAAAATTCACGAAAGTCCTTTAATGAAAATAAAAAACATTTATTTAAGAAGCGAGGCAGAAATAAATGACGGCCAAAGGATATTATTGCATTATTTAATGCATAAATATGAAAAGGAAGGAATCGGATTTAACTTTTTAGATTAATCCTGCACAATATAAAAGCCTTCTTATGGGGTTTCATTTCTTGCAAAATTTGTCAATGGTAATGAATAGCGTAGGTTAAAATCTTAAGTAACTAGTTATGTTACTTTTGAAAATTGCTTTAAAGCCTACATATTCAACCTTTTGGTCTTTATGACTTGTTCGAAAGCCTTTATAGGTAGTCCCAAAGCTTTTATGAATAGTTGGTAAGCCTTTATAGGAAGCCCTAAAGCTTAAATGACTAGTTCGAAAGCTTAACTAGGAAGTCCTAAAGCTTATATGACTAGTTCGAAAGCTTAATTAGGAAGTCCTAAAGCTTAAATGACTAGTTCGAAAGCTTAACTAGGAAGTCCTAAAGCCTTTAGGACTAGTTCGAAAGCTTAATTAGGAAGTCCTAAAGCTTAAATGACTAGTTCGAAAGCTTAAACAGGAAGTCCTAAAGGCTTTATGACTAGTTCGAAAGCTTAATTAGGAAGTCCTAAAAGCTTTATGACTAGTTCGAAAGCTTAATTAGGAAGTCCAAAAGGGTTTATGACTAGTTCGAAAGCCTTTACAGGAAGTCCAAAAGCTTTAATGACTAGTCCAAAAGCCTTAGCAAGAAGTCCCAAAGCCCTTAATGGTGTTAAGGATCAAAAAACGGGATACACTAAAAAGAAAAGTGTAACCTTGATTGTGATTTGTAGAAGTTCTTAGCCATTAGGAAGAAGCAAAAAATATTTCCATGCCCATTCATAAGCTATTTATAATAGTCATTCATTATTTGTAACCATTCCAAAAGTGTAAAGGAAGACCAAGTGATTCCTTATTCTGTATACCTTTCGAAAGTTTGCCAGTATTTATCTTTATAAATTTCATAAGATATGTCATAAACGAGGCTGTGCATCGTCTGTATTCTATCAAATACTTTAGAAACAGCTCGAAAGCCTTTACAGACAAAATATATTTCCCTTACACTGTCCGCTGTTTCTCTCCCTAGGTAGATATTTCCATTTTTGGCAGACAAGATATTTAATAGCAGATTTTCTATCTTATCTAAATTTTCCATATCTTCATCACTTGGCATTCCATCTTCTGGATCACCTTCATAATTAATAGTAAAAATAGCTACCCAAGGATGTGACGCTTTTCTTTCCCAAGACAATAGTTGGGTATCTATGGTGGCAACATAAGGCATTCCATTTTCCAATTCACCTTCATAGACGTCATGATTTTCATCATTATCGTACCAAGTACCATCGTATTTTTCGATAAACTCTTTTAGTCTCCATCTCAAGAAATCTACTAGTTTTGTGATTGGTACTAAATCACTCGGAGCACCCTTAAGTCCCATGATTTTAAGATTGTCTAAAATATTTACATAGGTCAATTCGCCCAGGTAATTATCAAGAAACATATTGACACCAAGGGTTACTTGTTTGATATTTTCATCATTCAAATCTACATGTACAATGGTGATGTCTATCTCGTCAGGATAATAGTAATGGTCATTAGAAAAGAAAAACATTTTATCAGCATCAAAGGTGTAACCATCCAAGGTCAGCCCATATGCTGCTGCTGGACTGGGTTGTTTGAGTGCAATAATATTCCATCCTTCTACTTTAGGTGCGTCTGCTACTAATTCTTCTACAAAAACGATATTTTTGACATTACAATCTGCCGTAATGACCAGTTCTACTGTATTCTCGTCATACATACCAGCCAAAAAATAGAAACCTTCTCTTATATTATCGAGTTGTTCACTCATAGGTGTGACAAAAGTATCTTCTACATTATCATTATTTTTGATACTGTTGAAAAAAATATTTGCTTGACTAGCAAACCATTGCCAAAAATCTTGATGTGTACCCATAGTTTGTTATTTTTACTTTTTGGTGAATGTAATTATGAATTCAAGTGAATTGCTTTTCTTTAAATTTTAAACCATATAACGTTAAGAATTTATTTGATGTTGTTTTATAATTTGGATTAGGGTAAATCATGGCATTGGCCATATTTTATTTCAATGGTTCTTATTTATAAGGTTGTTTTGTCTTTAGAAAAGATGGAAATATCGGTGTCCAATGGTTTATCATTATGGTATATGTTGGCTTTTTAAAATAAATCTATAAAGACAGCAAGATAAAATATCTTTCACTTTTTGCAAATATTTTTGTGATATTTTGTTTTGAAATAGGGAGAAATGAGCATCAGTCTTGAAGCTTTCAGCCTATTTATCTTTTGAAATGCAACAACTTCATCAATTTTTCCTTCGCAATATGACGAACAACAAATAACTATTCGTACTTTTGCGAATAAATATTTTATTCATGACAGCTTTAGTTAAGAAATATACAGAGAAACAAGAACAAATAGCCACTTTTGCCAATGCATTGGGTCATCCTGTACGAGTAGCGATCTTAGAGTTGCTATCGTCACAGTCTTGTTGTTATCATGGAGACTTGTCTGAGGAATTACCTATCGCTAATAGCACACTATCGCAACATCTCAAAGTTCTGAAAGATGCAGGTCTCATACAAGGAGAAATTAATCCACCTAAAACTAAATACTGTATCCATAGACAGAACTATGCAGTTGCATCTGTATTGTTTGCCAGTTTTTTTGCAGATAGTTTGGCGACAGAATTTACTAAGGATGGTGTGATATTGTGTGAGTAATCACCACTGAGAATATCAGGAAATATCTCAATGATACTTATAGGGTTAAAATTTACCACTAAGTACACAAAGAGAGATACTAAGTACACTAGAAAATATCTTAGTGATGCTTAATGCAAACCTTAATGATCTTTACAGCAAAGCTGCACTAAAGAGTGGTTAAAAAAACATTATTAATAAAAAATATGAGTAATCAAGACACAAAATCCATCGGCTTTTTTGAGAAATACCTGACTGTTTGGGTAGCATTATGTATAGGTGCCGGTATATTACTTGGTCATTTTGCAGGAAGTAGTATGGAAGTATTAAGCAAAATGGAAATTTATAAAGTCAATCTACCTATTGCCGTCCTTATTTGGTTGATGATTTATCCTATGATGTTGCAGATTGATTTCAGTAGTATTAAAGATATTAAAAAACGTCCCAAAGGCATCATCTTGACAGTTGTAGTCAATTGGATCATCAAACCGTTTACCATGGCATTTTTTGCATGGATATTTTTCACTAAACTTTATGGTGCTTGGATAGATCCTGCTCAAGCGGGTGAGTACATAGCAGGTGCTATCATTTTGGGAGCAGCTCCATGTACGGCAATGGTTTTTGTGTGGTCCTACCTTACCAATGGTGATCCCAATTACACTTTGGTGCAAGTATCCGTCAATGATTTGATCATCTTAGTGGCATTTGTACCTATAGTTGGATTTTTATTGGGTATAACGGATGTTACGATTCCTTATGATACACTGATCAGTAGTGTGGTGATTTTTGTGGTCATCCCATTAGTGGCTGGTTGGTTGACCCAAAAACTGGTTGTGAGTAATAAGGGGAAAGAATGGTTTGAAGATTCTTTTTTACCTTTATTTAAACCTGTGTCTATCATTGCATTGTTAGCCACGCTGATATTGTTATTTGCATTTCAGGGGCAAAACATCATTAGCAATCCGTTTATCATATTGTTGGTAGCGATTCCCTTAATATTGCAAACGTATTTTATATTTTTCCTTACCTGGTTTGTCGGTAAAAAAATAAATCTTCCACACCCGATTTGTGCTCCAGCAGCGATGATAGGTGCAAGCAATTTTTTTGAACTAGCGGTGGCAGTTGCGATTGCGCTTTTTGGATTACAATCACCTGCAGCTTTAGTGACGGTGGTCGGTGTATTGGTAGAAGTACCTGTCATGTTGTCTCTAGTCGCTTTGGCCAATAAATGGAAATATTAAAATAAATAGAATTGCTTTACCCTTAGTGATTCTTAGTGCAATCCTTAGCGACCTATACAGCAAAGCTGCACTAAAGAGTGGTGAAATAATAAAAATAACAAAAACATGAATCCAAATATAACATCCATCATCCAAACCTTTTCTGCTGAAAATATACCTTCAGAACGAAAAGAAGTTTTAGCACTACTTGCAGATTATATCCGAGATAAGCATTCTAAAGGTGAGGCCATCAGACTCAATTTTATATGCACCCACAACTCGCGACGTAGCCATTTGTCACAGATATGGGCGCAAACGATGGCATACCATTTCGGTATTAAAGATGTATGTTGTTATTCAGGTGGTACAGAGGCAACAGCCATGTTTCCCAAAGTAGCGGAGACCTTAAGAAACCAAGGTTTTGATGTACTTCAAATATCAGAAACGCCTAATCCTGTTTATGCCGTAAAATATGCGGTAAACGAAAACCCTATCATATGTTTCTCCAAGGCATACAGCCACGCTTTTAATCCTTCAGCAAATTATGGCGCAGTAGTCACATGCAACTCTGCTGATGAAGCATGTCCGATTGTATTCGGTGCAGAAGTTAGGTTACCAGTTAAATATGACGACCCAAAGGCCTTTGACCATACCGATCTCATGGATGCCAAATATGCAGAGCGCAGCTTGCAAATAGGAGAGGAGATGTGGTATGT
>Ga0075154_10001383_pt1 | contig 17530 bp, 10 predicted proteins | sample JI71714BDNA_FD_70965 | JGI IMG/M metagenome (GOLD analysis project Ga0075154, IMG submission 70965) | Wastewater effluent complex algal communities from Wisconsin, to seasonally profile nutrient transformation and Carbon sequestration -... | ecosystem: Engineered > WWTP > Effluent > Algae...
AGCGGTACAACATCAAGGTTCATCATCAGCCACACAAAAATGCCATATATGACCCCGGAAATAATCCAGTTTGTCGTTACGAATAAAAATCTTCCCTCCAGCCAGAAAAACAGTATTGTCCACCCCGCAGCAATGATATAGTGAAAGCCAATTCCCCGAAAAGCCATGGGTACTCCCCCGCTGAATGCCAAAGAACCAAAAACCCCACTGGCGATAAACCGAAATACATTCAGAGGATCTTTTGTCGTTTGCAAGGAATACATAACGATCGCTGCTAATCCGTCAAGCGTTCCGACTAATAAGACTGGTGATGAACATGAGTTTTATTACGTTTCTTATTCCGTTCATTTCTAACAAATTTGATATGGTCAATTTGGCTGTAACAGGCTATATTTGTCTCGAGTGCGTCTGTCTTGCCCCCACGCGCTGGCTTTAACCTAACCAATCTATTTCGCTTGATGAAGTTTCTATTTTTACAAAGTGCTGTTCAACAAGGAAAATTTCTTTTGACAACCGGGCTCCTGATTTTTACAGGGTATCTCTCACCTGTTTTGGGGCAGGAACAGGTACTACTAACGGTTAATTTGAATAGCGGCACGTTAAAAGATTTGGTTCAGACTGTTGAGTCACAGTCTTCCTATCATTTTTACTTTAGAGATTCAGATTTTGATTCGTTCTCCGTAACCGTTTCAGCAGAGAGGAAATCGCTGGGATTTATCCTTGACGAGGTCTTTAAAAATACGTCTTATCATTATGCAATTGACCCGCAGCTAAATGTGTTTTTAACAAAAGATGTAGTAATCACCACACAACTACTTTCGGATATCATCAGCAGTGAAAACAGACCAACCAATCAGCCCGTAATTTCGAATGACGAAGAGAATAACCGGATCGCAGCATTAAATGAAAGAAGGGTATTTAACCTTGGAAATAAAGATTCCAGAAAGGCTCGTGCCATCCTAAGTGGTACAGTTAAATCTATGAATAACGATGAGCCTATCATCGGTGCAGCCGTGACAGTTCAAAATTCTTCTGCCGGTGTTGCTACCGATGAGAAAGGAAACTATTCGCTTGAATTACCAACGGGTAAACATATATTAACAATCCGGAGTATCGGTATGAAGAGTACCATTCGAACCGTGGTTTTGAACTCAGACGGAAGACTGAACATCGAGATGGTTCCGGAGAGTGCAAATCTTAAGGAAGTTGTTGTTACCTCCGACCGGGATTCACACGTGAAAGGATTGCAGATGGGAGTTGAGAAACTCGACATCCAAACAATCAAATATATTCCGTCTTCTTTTGGAGAGGTTGATGTACTCAAAGCAATGCTCACCGTGCCGGGAGTAAAAACTGTAGGTGAAGCGAGTTCAGGATTTAATATTCGGGGTGGTGCCACCGACCAAAACCTGATTTTATTCAATAACTCTACCATGTATAATCCCTTCCACTTCTTTGGATTCTTCTCTTCATTCAATGCAGAGACGATTGAATCGGTTGAGCTTTATAAAAGTGCTATCCCGGCAAAGTATGGCGGCAGGTTATCCTCCGTGCTGGAAGTTGAGGGACGAGCAGGTGATATGAATAAGTTTAAAGGTTCGGCCGGTATAGGTGTGATAACCAGTCGGTTTAATCTTGAAGGTCCAATTTTGAAAGACAAAGTTTCCTTTTTGGTAGGTGCACGAACAACCTATTCTAACTGGATATTCAAGCTTGTTCCGGAAAATTCCGGGTTTAAAAACAGTGAAGCTTCCTTTTATGATGTCAATGCAACAGTAACCGGAAAAATAAATGATCGCAACACAGTTTCAGTAAGCGGATATATAAGTCACGATGAATCAAATTTGAACACCGATACCACATACGAATATTCGAACCGAAATATTTCTGCCGAATGGACCAGTGAACTTGGTAAAAAGTTAAGCAGTGAACTAATTTTTGCGCATGATCACTATGACTACGGAAGTCAAAGTACAGCTGATCCTGTAACAGCGTACCGATTAAAATTTTCAATTAATCAGACAAGTCTCAAGGCAAATCTTGCTTATGAATTGAATGATTCGCATACGCTAAACTTTGGAGTAAATAGTATCTACTACTCCATAAATCCGGGTGTATTCACTCCCTTAGGAAGTGAGTCTGTAATTCAATTTGATAGCGTTGAGCCCGAACAGGGATTGGAAAGTGCTTTGTTTCTGGATGACACCTACACCATTACCTCAGCATTATCGGTTAATGCCGGGATACGATATTCCATGTTCAACTACCTGGGCGCGCAAGCTGTAAATGAGTACGCCCCTGGCGTCCCCAGAACAGAGGATAATGTTATCGGAATAAAGAAGTACGATCAGAATGAGTTGATTAAAACCTATCATGGTGCAGAAGTTCGCGTTTCAGCACGCTATGCATTTACAGATAATTTTTCTATAAAAGCAAGCTACAACACACTCCGTCAATATATCCATATGCTTTCCAATACCGTTGCAATTTCGCCAACCGATACATGGAAACTCAGTGATCCGAATATCAAGCCGCAGTTTAGCGAACAATATTCTTTCGGAGTTTACAACACTATTTTTAAAACATTACAAACTTCCGTTGAAGTTTATAAAAAGAAAATAGAAAACTATCTCGATTATAAAAGCGGTGCTGTTTTGATCATGAACGATCACATTGAAACGGACGTTATGACAACACAGGGAAAGGCGTATGGCGCAGAGTTTATGATTAGAAAACCTGCAGGCAAGTTAAACGGTTGGATTAGTTATACGTATTCAAGAACGCTTCTTAAAATGGACGATCCAATTGCAGGTGAGAACATCAATCGGGGCGAGTATTATCCGGCAAGCTACGATAAGCCACACGATTTTGGCCTGGTATTGAATCAGAAAGTAACCAGAAGACTAAGTTTCTCATTAAACACAAACTATAGCACGGGTCGTCCGGTAACCATACCAATCGGAGTGTTCTATTATGGCGGATCACCCAAAACATTATATTCAGATCGTAACGGATATCGGATTCCCGATTACTTCAGAATGGATTTCTCAATCAACATTGAAGGCAGCCACAAGCTTAAGCAATGGATTCATACTTCCTGGACGTTTGGTATCTATAACCTTACCGGACGAAAAAATCCGTATTCTGTATACTACATAAGCGAGAACGGAGTTATTAATGGATATAAATTGTCAATTCTGGGGACTGCGATTCCATACCTTAACTTCAATTTCAAATTTTAACGTCTTTTCTCGCGTAACGTGAACTTTCTGTAATGTGCCATACGCACACATGTGATGATTGATAAGTTTTTAATGACACGAAAATTACTTTTTTGCTGGATTGTTCTCTTGATTGTATCCTCCTGCCGTGAAAGGTTTGAAGCAGAGGGTAATTTCAAAAATGAAAACTTCTTAGTGGTAGAGGGATTTATTAATGTTGGAGAAGGAATTACCCGCATTAAACTTTCCCGCGTTACCGGTTTGAATGAACCTGACGAACTTGTATCGGAAACAGAAGCAAACGTCTTTATTGAAGATGATGACGGTTCGGTTTATACTCTGAATAATCTGAATAATGGCCTTTACGAATCGGAAGAATTACACCTTGATGCTAACCACAATTACAGACTTCGGGTGGAAAGTAATGAGAAGGTATATTTATCAGCATACACAACTCCTGTGATATCTCCCCGTACGGATAGTGTCGGTTGGACAAAAGGCGCTGACAATTATATTAACATTCATGTTAATACGCATGATCCACGGAACAGTACCTTTTACTACAAATGGGAGTATGAAGAAGTTTGGGAAGTGCGTTCAACGTACGTCAGCAAATGGGCTTATGAAAATGGGGTTAGCCGGGTACGACCAGCAGATGAAGTCAGAAGTATGACATACTGCTGGCCAAATGCCCGTAATCAGGATCTGATTCTCGCGTCTTCTGCACAATTCGCAACCGATGCCATCACGCTTTTTCCGTTAACCCGTTTTTATATAACCGATCCTCGGTTAGGCTGGCGTTACAGCGTAATTGTTAAGCAACGTGCATTGACGTTGGAGGAATATGAATTTCTGCAAATAATGAAAAAAAATTCCAGTGCGCTGGGTAGTTTTTTTGACGGACAGCCATCGCAGATGCCGGGCAATATGTACAGTACAACCACCAACGAAACCGTGGTGGGCTTCATCGGCTCCTACACCAGCGACCTGAAGCAATTAATTATTAAGCGTGACGAAATTTCTGACTTTTCCTATACAACTCCTTGTTACTATGAGCCAGCGGAAGCGTTTCTTGAAGATCCTCTGTTTCAGTCATACCTATCCATTTACCAGACTCTTGAACCGATATACGGCCCCAGTGAAGACGATGCACAACCCATCATCGGATTTAGCGTTGCGCGGAGGGAGTGCGCTGATTGTAGAATTTTTTCCGGAACTGCACCCAAACCTCCGTTCTGGGTTGAGGAAGACGAGGGAGACGTAGAGTGAGATCGAAATCTTTGAAACAGAAGGTCAATCACGCCTGTCTGTCTTACGTGGAAAGCCGGATAGCATCGCTACAAACTGCAATAAACGATATTCAACAGTCGGCAAATGAGGAGACTAAAAGCACAGCTGGCGATAAATATGAAACAGGCAGAGCCATGGCCCAGCTCGAAATTGATAAACATCGGAGTCAACTGAATGAGGTTGTACAGATGAAACAGGAGTTGCTCCGGATTGAAGTTAAAGCGCATACGGAACACATAAAACCGGGAAGTTTGATCTTCACATCCCGTGGAAATTTCTACATAGCCATTAATGCAGGCCAGCAACAGGTTGAACGACAAACTTTCTTTGCCGTTTCAATGGCGTCTCCAATTGCTAAAAAACTCCTAGGCTTGAAGGTTAATGATACCTTTACACTAAATCAACAAGGGTTTACCGTCCTTAGAATTGAATAGTTTCTTGTTTAAAAGTTTCATTTATTATTTAATGCTGATGCAACGTTTGGGGTGCAGGTTCATCCGGAAAAGCTACTATTGAAGTAACAGGCGATACATACGAGCGTACTATTCAGAGCAATACGTTAGTAAAAGTTAATAACTAACGGCAAGACTGTAAAACCTGAAAATCCGGAGTCAATTTCCTACCATTTTTTTATTCATATTTCAACGAATCAACCGGGTTCGATCGCGCTACAGCAAACGATTTGTAACTTACTGTTAGCAGCGCTATAATCACCGTAACAACGGATGCGAAAACAAATAGTAGTAATGGAATATCGATTCGATAAGCAAATGTAGCAAGCCAGCGCTCCATTCCGAAATACGCTATCGGGCAAGCTATCACAATCGCTGCGATCAGTAACTTACTGTAATCAGCAAAAACAAGGAAAATAATTTGCTGAATAGAACTGCCCAGCACTTTCCGAATGCCAATTTCCTTTTTTCGTTGCTCGGCATTAAACGATGCTAAACCAAACAATCCAAGACAGGCAACCAAAATAGCCAGCACCGAGAATGTTCCGGCAACTTTACTGAGATTTGACTCTGCTTTGTAAAGATGGGTGAGTTCATTATCCAGGAAAAAATATTCAAACGGCCGGTCCGGTAACGTTTCCTTCCAGATCTTTTCAATGGTGGCAATCGATTCCTGCGTATTCTCTGGCCTTATTCGTACAGCCATATATTTAATAAACAAATTAAAAGCTCCGGGGTTAGTATTCAGGTGAAGAACCAGAGGTGCTATTGCCTCATGCTTGGAGGAAAAGTTAAAATCTTTAGTAACACCGATGATTTGTCCGCGGTAACGGCCAAGATTAACTTTCTTACCAATTGCCTCTTCTGCGGTCCACCGGAATCCTTTTACTAACGTTTCGTTCACTACCAGCGCCAGGCTGTCATCCGTGTGTACATCACGTGAATAATCCCTGCCAGCGGCCAGCGGAATATCAAAAGTCTTTAGAAAATCATGCCGTACGTTAAGTCTTGAGAAGAGACTCGAAACTTCCATTCCTTCAAATTGATAATTCGCACCCTGATACTTGGCTCCTAATACTTCTTCAAGCGCTGTAATGGAGTGAATGTTCTTATATTTTAATGCCTCTTCAACAAACGAATTATATTTTGGAGCAATAGGTGTACCGATCACAGGAACCATTATGACATGATCCTTTTTAAATCCGATATCATCGTTTTGTAAAAAATTCAATTGCTGAATAGCAACTCCTGTACAGATAATTAAGATAATGGATATTGAGAACTGGACTACAACCAAAATCCTCCTGAATGAAATTCCGTTGCTTTGTTCGCGTTTTGCTTTAAGCGCTTTAGCGGGGTTGAATGACGTAAGCACAATAGCCGGATAGATCCCGGAGATAAGCCCTACCCCTATTCCGGTTAACAAGAGGCCGGAAATAATCAGCGGATTTGTAAGATCAAGTGTCAAGTCCTTTCCAGCAAAATTGTTGAACCAAAAAAGGCTTAGGTAAACAAGAAGTACAGCAGCCAGGACCGAAAGGAAGCTCATCATTACCGACTCCAGAAGAAACTGCGTAACAAGCTGGTGCTTCTGCCCTCCGATCACCTTTCTCATACCCACCTCCTTCGCCCGGTTCATCGATCGTGCGGTGGACAAGTTCATAAAATTGATGCAGGCAATTAACAGTACAAAGATGGCTACACCTGAAAACAAATAGATATTCGCCTCACTGCTGTTGGCCTCCATCTCAAACTGAAGGTGTGATTTAAGATGAATGTCGGTTAGCGCCTGAAGTTTGAGGTACACATCATCCTTAATGAATGCCGGTAAATGCTTCTGAACAAACTCGGGGAATTTACCTTCCAGGTCAACGGGACTAATATTCTCATCTAACAGGACATACGTCCAGCAGGGATTCCAATACCAGTTGTTAGGCAGTTGCCCACCAAAAAAGTTTCTAAGTGTTGAAAATGAGGCAAGAAAATCAGCTTGAAAATGAGAGTTTGATGCGGGGTCTTTCATAACACCAGTTACCAGCAAGTCAATCTGGCCTTGAAAGCGAAGCATCTTTCCCATAGGCTCATCATCCTGAAAATACTTTTTAGCCATGCGCTCTGTGAGAATAACTGAATTCGGATTGTTAAGCGCGGATGATGAGTTACCCTTCAGGAGTTGCAAATCGAAAATCTTATAGTAGGTTGAGTCAACAAAGTAGAAGTTGCGCTCATTGAATTGTTTTTCTGTAGGTTCATAAGCAACTGTAAGCGTGGGTGCCTGGAAATCGAAAAAACGAACCGTTTCCTTAACCATGTTCGGATAGTCCACCATCAGCGCTTCACCCATGGGAAACGGAATGCTGGATGAACGCTCCCCCGAACCGTCTTCCGCTTCAAAGAATTCGTTTACACGATACACACGCTCCGCATTGGGATGATACCGGTCATAGCTGAGCTCGTCCGACACATATAAATAAATCAGCAACGAACATGCGATGCCGGTAGCGAGACCAACGACATTGATGAATGAGTAGAGGTTCTCTTTCGTGAAATTGCGATACGCAACCTTAAAGTAGTTTTTAAACATGGTTATTGGGGCAGGTCTACTCTGTGTAACTTCATCCCTACCGAAAAGTTGCGGCTCAGGACTTTATTATCACGTTTTTTGATGGTTAGCAATGGACTATGCCCGATGGCATTAGCCATTGATATCAATGTCCGGTAATGGGACGTATAGAAATGAAAAAACTCCCGGGTAAATCGAGAGTTTGTTAATTCTTTGTTAAAAAGTTTACTACACTCCTGCACAAAATGAGACTGTGAAATTTCCATTCACATGATTGTTGCCATCTGCACGGGCATCAATCCTGCCTGTTACTTCGGTTTCGGTTATGGTAAGAATTTCAATAGCACCTTCTGTCGCGATCACATTTAGAAACTCTTCATCGTCAAACAATGTTACAACCTGACCATCGAAAGAACCAAGGTCAAAGCTAAGTTTATACAGACCTACGGCATTTGGAACAAAGAAGAAAACCTCATCTCCCTCCCGTGAAAATGTTTCACAGGCAGGATCGTCCTGTGCGAGAAATAGACTGATATCCAAAATTTCTTCATCATCAAATGTACCTTGATCCACAAAACCATCTTCATACGTCCAGTTATCACCTTCTATCTCTCCTGACAAATCCTGGTCTTTAAAGGAATACGCAGTTTTTTTATCATCATCATCCCCGCATGCCAGCAAAAGTGTCAAAATTAAGACAGGTAGAAATCTGAGAATTGATTTTATACTCATACTTAAACTTTTAATATTTAAAGATAACAAAAAACCGTCTTGTCCATTTTTTTCGTATATCGGAGAAAATGCTCAAATCGGTAAGAATAGCATGCTGCATGGTACTGGCTTTTCCGCTTTCCCTAAAAGCGCAAGTCCAAACCCAGGAAAAAGTTAAGTTTCTTGCATTAGGAGATTCATACACCATTGGGCAAAGCGTTGACATCTCTGCTCGGTGGCCTGTGCAGCTTATTGACTCGCTTCGTGCAAAAGGAATTATGTGCGATGATCCCCGAATAATCGCCACGACAGGATGGCGAACAGATAACCTGAAATCGGCTATTCAAAATGCCAACCTGCCGGACACGTATAACCTTGTATCACTTCTAATTGGTGTAAATAACTATTTTCAGGGCAGGACTGTAGAAAGCTACATGTCAGAATTTTCGGATCTGCTGGACGAGGCGATACAGCTAGCAGGTGGAGATAAAAGCCATGTTTTTGTTGTGTCCATTCCTGACTATGGATACACTCCATTCGGCATGAACAATCAGCCGGCCATTACGGCTGGTATCAACACATTTAATGCTGCCAACAAATCCATTAGTGAAGAAATCGGTGTAACCTATATCAACATAACGGAAATATCGAGGCAAGGCTTAGCTCAGCCAGCACTTGTAGCATCGGATAGACTTCATCCTTCCGGGAAAATGTATACGGAATGGGTGCGCATGATACTCGACAGTCTTACCGTTCAGAACGTTGTAACCCACACAGATACAAATGAGTCTTCTTCGATAGAAATTTACCCAAATCCAACAGGTACCCATGTGCGCATTGAAAATTTACCAGGCGCTGAAAAGCACTTTCGGATTACCTTCCGTAACAGCACCGGACAATCTGTTTTTCAAGCAGGATTTATTACTGATAACCGAAAAGCTTTCATTGACATTTCAACGCTTACTCCAGACGCCTATTTTTATGAGCTTTCAGGAAGCTCTGCCGTTTTAAAAACAGGCAAGCTTATTAAACGATAGCTGCGTTTGCAATAATTTTATTTTTTATTTATTGCGTGATGATTGTTTATTCATTGGATCCGACCAATTTGCCTATATTGGTTTTAAGCACATCCTCTATATAATGACCGCAGGTCCTGATACAGTTGCTTCCAGGCAAATCGTTAACATTGGCGCAGACGAATGGACTGCGGAATTCGAAAAATCTTCGATGCGATATTATCACACAGTTTTATGGATAGCCATTATTTTCGATCCGCTATTTGTTATCACTGATTATATTAATATTTCCGCAGGCTGGGAGAATCTCCTCCTCATCCGGCTGATTGTTTCAGGTACAGCATTGCTACTACTTCTCACGCGAAGTTTCACAGGTATTTCTCTGAGATTTTTAACAGTCATCACCTTCCTGATGATCTCCCTTCAAAATGCCTATACCTACAGTCTTATTACCAACGACAATTTATTGGGCCACAACCTCAACTATATGGCACTTCTTGTTGGGGCAGCTATGTTCATTCTGTGGGAATGGTACTACTCCGTTGCTATCATTTTTATCTCGGCAGTTTTCATCGCCTATTTCATAGGTATTAATCCATCCATTGATGTCAGGCAATTCTTTTTGAACGGAGGCCTTTTGCTGGCGGTTGTAGCTGCCTTCATGGGCGTATTGATCCGAACTCGATTCAGGTTGACTGTCCGTGAGATTAAAGCCCGGCTTGCGTTGGAAATGAGTAACCGTGAAATTAAGATTCAAGCCCGCGAGATCGAACGGATAAATGGAAACCTGGAAGCAATCGTTAGAGAACGAACTGCCGAGCTTGAAAAGAAAAATTTAGCCTTGGAGGAAGCAGCATTTATCAACGCTCACAAGTTGCGTGCTCCTGTCGCAAGTATCTTGGGACTGGCTAATTTATTAAATAAGGAACAGTTGAGTCGGGACGGAAGGGATGCGCTGGATCATTTAGATTCGTCCACTCAAAAGCTTGACGAAATTGTTACGCAAATAAGTACAGCCCTTGAAAAAAGCAACAGCAAAGTATAATCGTCTGCGTTTTAAAAAAGATCTAATTGATCGGATTCCTCTTTTCGGTTGCTCTTTACTGTTTGATCACCAAAATTTGAAAGCGAAATCCCTAGCAGTCTAACTTTCGATTCGTCTGTAATTGCTCCTGCTAGCAGAATTTTTGCGGTTTCTATTATTGTCTCAAAATCATTGACAGGCTCTGGGAACGATTGACTGCGGGTAGCCAGCTTAAAATCATGATATTTGATTTTAACAGTAATGGTTCGTCCCTTCATACTGTAACGCTTTAACCGATTATAGATAACATCAGCAATCGCTTCCAGCTCGGTGTTCATCTCTTCAAGTGTTGTCAGGTCGTATCGAAATGTATCTTCAGCACCAATCGACTTAGTTTCCCGGTTCGGCTGAACCTGCCGCTCATCGATACCTCTGACGATCCTGAAGTAGAATTTGCCCGGCTTCCCAAAGCGCTTAATCATCTCAGCTTCCGAAAGTTTCTTAAGATCAGCGCCTGTGTGCAAACCCAGTTGTTTCATTTTATCAGCGGTGACTTTGCCTACACCGAAAAATTTTTCCACCGGAAGCTTCTCCATAAAGTCTTTGATTTTTGAAGGGCCGATAAAAGCCAGTCCATCCGGTTTGTTTATATCAGACGCAATCTTGGCGATGAACTTATTTACGGAAACTCCTGCAGATGCTGTGAGCTGTAATTCGTCTTTAATCGCCTTCCGGATCAGTTTAGCAATTTCAATTGCGGAGCCGATGTTTTGTTTGTCTTCCGTGACATCCAGAAATGCTTCATCAAGTGATAAGGGCTCGATACTATCCGTGTATCGTTGAAATATTTCCCGCAGCTGTAGCGACACCTGCTTATAAACATCAAATCTAGGCCTGACGAAAATTAACTCGTTACACAATTGTCTGGCTTTTTTTGAGGACATCGCTGATCGTACTCCAAACTTTCGTGCTTCATAGCTCGCGGTAGCCACTACTCCGCCTCTACCTTCCGGTGATCCACCCACGGCTATAGCCTTACCGCGATACTGAGGATTATCCCGTTGCTCTATCGATGCATAGAACGCATCCATGTCGATGTGGATGATCTTTCGTTGCGGTTGCGATTTTACAGCTTCCATAGCAATTGTAAAGATAGATTTCCTATTGATTTTTAGTGTTTTCTGGCCATAGAAGGACATTACCGATTCCTTTGTATTTTTACTTTACACAAACCCCTAGAGTATGCTTCAATCTAAACAGCTGAAAGACAATGCTTCGCTTTACGTTTTTCTGCCGATCTTTTATACGGTATGGTCGGATGCGGTACTAACCCCAAGTGAGATTGCTACGCTTGAGGGATTGGTAAACAGCCAGGCATGGCTTACCGCAGAGGAGCGGAAGTTTTTACTAGCTCAGCTTGATCCTGCTACCCCACCTTCACCCGATGAACTGATGAGCTGGCGTGAAGCCATCCGGAAAGTTGCTGACGGTTCGGATGAGAAAAACAGCTTGGTTGATCTGGGAATCAAGCTTGCCAACGCTCATGGAAATGGTTCAACTAATAATGATGCATTAACAAAAGCAAAACCTTCGTTAGCAGGCATCGAAGCAACACTGGGATTAATAAGTCATGAGGCAGCTTCAGCATTTCTCTCCGGAAGTCGTAAAACAATTACATCTGAACAAACAACGCAGCATACGTTTGACATTAAACAATTAACTGCTTTGCTTGATGGAGACTACGCAGACATCATTCGAAAGGTTAAAACAGTTACTTCTGATCCGCAATTTAAATATGTTGATCCGGGTGACCTTGCCGCTTATCGCGAAAAGGTTTTAAGCTGGTGCAAGCATCTTGCCGCGCAAGGTTTTGGATCAATGGCCTATCCTAAGGAATATGGCGGACAGGGAGATATGCAGAAGTATTTCGCGATCATGGAAGCGCTCAGCTATCATGATTTAAGCCTTGTAATTAAATTCGGAGTGCAGTTTGGCCTTTGGGGAATGAGCGTATACTTCCTGGGCACAGAAAAGCATCACAAAAAATACCTGAAAGATATTGGAACACTTGAACTACCTGGTTGTTTCGCGATGACTGAAACCAATCACGGGTCCAACGTAAAGGGAATTGAAACTACAGCCACCTATAACCACGCTGACAAGACGTTCACTATTCACACACCCAATGAACTTGCCCGAAAAGAATACATAGGCAATGCAGCGACACATGGTCAGGCGGCAACGGTATTTGCCAAGCTTATTCTTGATGGGAAAGACTATGGCGTAAGCGCGTTTGTTGTTCCCTTACGGGATAAGTCAGGTAAAACACTTAAAGGCGTGACCATAAAAGATTGCGGACGCAAGATGGGCCTTAATGGCGTTGACAATGGTGTGATCTATTTTGACAATGTTGTCATCCCAAAAGAGAACATGCTCGATCGGTATGCCAGTATTAGCGAAGCCGGTAAATTTGAAAGCCCGATCTCCAGCGATAATAAACGATTCTTTACGATGCTGGGAACATTGGTTGGCGGACGAATTGGAATTCCGCGCTCCGGGTTATCAGCTTCCAAATCAGGATTAACGATTGCTATCCGATACGGAGATCAACGCAGGCAATTTGGACCAGAGGGCGGCACAGAAGTCCCAATTCTTAATTACAGAACACATCAACGAAGGTTAATGCCTTTGTTGGCGAACGCGTATGCGCTCCATTTCGCGCTTCAATACCTAACCAACCGTTTTATCAACCGGAAGGAAGATGAAATGCAGGAGATCGAGGCATTGGCAGCAGGCCTTAAATCTTTTGCAACCTGGAATGCCACCGCAACCCTGCAAGAATGCCGGGAATGCTGCGGTGGTAAGGGATATCTGTCCGAGAACCGGATTGATGCCTTAAAGAACGACACAGAGATCTATACAACCTTTGAGGGTGACAATACAGTTCTTATGCAGCTGGTTGCGAAGAGCAGACTGAGTGAATTCCGTCAGGAGTTCAGCAATATGAATGTGTTTACGATTCTCAACTACGTTACTGATAAAGCTAAGACGTCTATTTCAGAGTTGAACCCAATCATTATTCGCAATACCGATGAAGATCACCTGATGGATCCGGAGTTCCACCTCAATGCGTTTAAATACCGGGAGCGCGACATTCTTACTTCGGCAGCAAAGCGCCTTAAACGCCACATCGATTCTGGTATGGACTCTTTTGACGCCTTCAACGTGAGTCAGCATCACCTCGTGCAGGTTGGGCATGCTTACATCGAGCGTGTAATTCTTGAGCAATTCATAAAGCAGGTCGATCAAACGAAAGATGCCGGCTGTAAAGCAATCCTGAAAAAGCTCTGTGCACTCTTTGCACTTTCACAAATTGAGAACAACAAAGGCTGGTACCTGGAACAAGGTTATCTGGAAGGTGTAAAAACAAAAGCCATTCGGAAGTTAATGAATCAGCTTTGCTGGGATATCCGCCAGGAGGCAGTGCCTTTGGTGAATGCGTTCAATATTCCCAATGAGCTATTATCGGCACCCATTGTAACGAAAGCTTAGCCTAAGGAGCTGCGATTCGGAAGGTTTTCACGCCCGAGTGTGTTTTCAGCTGAAGAATGTACAAGCCCCTGCCTTTGAAGGCTGGTGACAGCCTGATTTCATTGTGACCTGTTACGAGGTTAATATTTTCAGAACCTACTTCTATTCCTCTTGAGTCAATATACGTGACCGTAGCAGCCTCATCAATCTGATTGTAGCAGCGCAGGTACAATTCAGTTCGATCAACAACCGGATTAGGGAATATTCTGGTTTTACGATCTTCGCTTATATCAACTGATACTGAAATTATTTTTGAGTAGTTGATACTTCCGTCAAAATCCTGCTGTACTAATCTATAATACGTGATCTTATTGTAAGGATAATTATCCAACGCAAAGTATGTATGCTTCTCGTTCGTTGTTCCAGAACCTGAAACTCTTGTTACTTGGTTAAAATCCCGGCCGTCAGGCGATCTTTCCAGTATAAAGAAGTCATTGTTTAATTCAGATTCTGTTACCCACATCAATTCAACAATTCCGGACTCTTCTTTCCCTTCGAAAGAAACTAATTCAACAGGTAACGGGATATTTACAGTTGTGGTCACGCTAAATCCGTCATTTGATCCGCCACGATAAAACAGGCAGCTAGTTAAGCTCACACCCAGCGTAACATTACGTGTTTCACATTCATTGCTGATGTTTACGCTCACAATACCACTGGTGTTGCCGAACGTTATCAATACCGTATTCGTGCCCTGACCAGAAGTGACGGTAGATCCGGCAGGCCCTGACCACGTGTAAACGGTAGAAGCAGTGGCTCCTGCCACGGTAATTGTATACGCTTCGGAAGCAAATGAACAAAACTCGATTGAGCCCACAATTGGTCCCGGAGTGAATGCTGAGCCTCCATTCAGATTTTGAATGCAACCAACATTGGTTGTAAAGCCATCATTGTTTCCGCCAGCAAAGAATGCGCAACTGGATGTTGTAACGGGCAACACCTGGTTAACCGTTTCACACTCGTTGTTGATGGCGACACTAACATTCCCGTTAACACCTCCGAATGTTATCACGACTGAGTTTGTTCCCTGCCCTGACGTAATGGTTGATCCCGGAGGACCGCTCCAAGTATAAATTGTAGATGACGTTGCTCCAGCAACGGTAATTGAATAAATCTCCGTAGCAAAAGGGCAAAACTCCGTTGAGCCAACAATGGGTCCTGGAATAAAGGCTGGGCCGCCATTCAGATTTTGAATACAGCCGAGATTCGTTGTAAATCCATCGTTGCTTCCGCCTGCAAAAAAGGTACAACTTGTCGATGTCACTGCTAAAACCTGGTTAACAGTTTCACATTCATTGCTGACATCCACACTTATATTTCCATCCGTTCCCCCGAATGTTATCAGCACCGAATTCGTTCCCTGGCCTGCGGTAATTGTTGATCCGGGTGGACCACTCCATGTATAGATTGTTGAAGATGTTGCTCCGGCAACGGTAATCGAATATGCCTCCGTTGCAAAGGCACAAAATTGAGTTGATCCGACAATCGGCCCTGGTATAAATGCCGAGCCGCCATTCAGGTTTTGAATACAACCAATATTGGTTGTAAATCCATCATTGCTTCCCCCTGCAAAAAACGTACAGCTTGAAGCTGTTACCGCTAAGGTTTGATTAACCGTTTCACATTCATTGCTTATGTCAACACTGATGTTCCCATCGGTTCCGCCAAATGTTACCACGATGGAGGTTGTACCTTGCCCGGACGTGATGGTCGCTCCAGGTGGTACACTCCACGTATAAATTGAGGAAGAGGTAGCACCTGAAACTGTAATGGAGTATGCCTCGGTTGCAAACGGACAAAAGCCTGTAGATCCAACGATTGGACCTGGAATTAATGCCGCTCCACCATTAAGCGTTTGGATACAGCCGATGTTATTGGTAAACCCATCATTATCTCCACCCGCAAAGAAGGCACAGCTTGACAAGGTAACGGGCAACGAAACATTAACCAGTGTACATTCATTGCTAACGTCCACGCTAACATTTCCGCTGGTGTTTCCAAACGTTATCAATACCGAGGTTGTCCCTTGACCGGATGTTATAGTTGCTCCTGGCGGAGCGGTCCATGTATAAATAGTTGAGGGTGTCGCGCCTGAAATTGTGATGCTGTAAACTTCAGTTGCGAACGCACAAAATTGTGTTGAACCAGTAATGGCACTTGGAACGAGGCCAGAGGTTCCATTTAAACTCTGAATACAACCCACGTTGGTACCAAAGCCATCATTATCACCCCCTGTAAATTGGGCGAATGATTGCTGGGCATAGCAAAGTATGCCGGCAAGTACCAATGCGAGTCGAAGCCTATTCAAAAGAAAAGTCCTCTTTAAGGTGCAGTTCTTGCGCCACGCCCGCCATTACGAGGATCACGCGTGTTCAACCCTGTCCAGCCTGAATATGATCTGTCCGAAAGTCGTAAAAAAGGAACGTCCTGCCATGAACCTGACTTGAACATCATACCGGCATAATGCGTGGAGCCTGTATTGGGTGTGGTATTTGCAGCAGCAACGTTACCATTGCCGTTAGATCCTGGCCAAAAATCCACATCTGCATTACCTGTTGAGGTTATTTCACCATCACCGTGAACACCTGTGAATGAGCGTCCTGCAAGCCCCCCCACACTTACCACCAACTCCCAAACATTTCCGGTTATTTCCATTACACCGTAATAACTAGCACCTGCAGCAACGCGGGTTGAAGTGGCTGTTGCAAAAACTCCAGCCCGAAGCGGGCCGCCAATTCCACCTACGTTAGCAGTCGTTTGATACGCGGCATTTCCAAGCGTAGTACTTGGCGTGGTAGGTAGTTCATTGCCTGCGCCTCCATTAATTAAAGGAGCATAGGATGTTGCATATATTGAGGCCGATCCCCACGCATACTCATTTATAACTGCCGGAAGATTACCCCTTCCTACTTTTTCAAGCTCGAGCTCAGTCATTGGGCGAAGCCCGGACCAATCCAGGTAGCCCAATAAATCCATTGTAGTTAAGCCTGGTATTGCAATATTCTGTCCGTCACCGGATTGATTTACAACACCATTATTATTAAGGTCACATGCGTAAACTCCGGGTGTAGCACCCACCGGTAATGTTGTACATTTTACACCATTTCTGGCTACAGGTCCACCACCATTTGTAAAAAAACGATTAACCACTGTTGCTCCATGCCTGGCTAACTGTTGGTTAGCTGTAAGTACATTTAAGAATTCCACATATTGTTCCTGGGTTATCTCATACTTCATGGTATAAAAATCTTCCCAACCTTTCGGGAATGCTGCAGGAAGCGTTACGGATATTCCATCCGCAAAATCATCCGTAGGGGCTGTTTGACCTGTCCTGTTATTATTTCCAATAGAGCCGGCACCACCGCCTCCTAATACAATGGATCCCTCTCCTGTCACCTGAAATGGTACTCCGGAAATACCCGCTTCAAACTGTCCATTATTTGAAGCTCCATCACCCAGGTAATAATTTCCCTGAGGAACATATACCATTTCAATCGCATATACCTTAATGGTAACGTTACAAGCATCCAATATGCCATCGGCTCCGTAATTCCAACGAAGTCTAACCTGATCCCAATTAATATTTCCAGATCCATCACCTGCCCTGTAAAGAAAAACCCCGGTTCCATCAGCAGCCGCGCTTGCAGATGCAGGCACGCCAT
>Ga0075154_10001384_pt1 | contig 17519 bp, 6 predicted proteins | sample JI71714BDNA_FD_70965 | JGI IMG/M metagenome (GOLD analysis project Ga0075154, IMG submission 70965) | Wastewater effluent complex algal communities from Wisconsin, to seasonally profile nutrient transformation and Carbon sequestration -... | ecosystem: Engineered > WWTP > Effluent > Algae...
ATGCCATACATCATTGACTCCAATCCAAATGACCACAATATCTGGTTTTCTGGAAAGTACATCTTTTTCCAATCTGAAAAATAGGTCATAAACTTTATTGCCTCCAATACCCGATCCAATTAATTCGTAATCTTCAGTCTTCCCATTCTCATGTAGCAAATCTTTTAACAGCGCAATGTATCCTCCTGGATTTACTCCGGCTTCTGTAATAGAATCACCAAAAAATACTACCCTTTGGGGTTTGGGGTTTTCATTTTGTACATTCATAAACCAAAAAAGTAAAATTATAATAGGATGGAACATGCTAGTAGATTGAAAAACTGCAGAGTAAGTATAATGACAATATATGCACAAAATTAGGAAATATTTGTTGTGTTTGTATGCTTATCATACGAAATTAAATAGTGCTTATTAAGAATATTTGGTTTTACTTACCCATGAATTAACAAATATATTTTTTACCATCGAATCTCATTTGACTATAATTTTGAGTCTACTCCCCAAAGTGTTAGTTTGCCACAACTTATGACGCTGTATTGCGTTAAAGACACAAAGAATCACTAATTACAAATCTTTGATAGTTAAATACTTGTATAGACTTGAGTCTTGAAGACTTTAACGCTGTAGCGATACAGGAGTGGCATTTTAACTATTATGGTTTTTCGGTGTAGATTCATTTTTTAAAATTACAAATGTATTTGGTTTAAATTCAAAAAAAATAAACCTACTTTTGCAAAAGATGAAGAAGGTAACCATCAAGGATATAGCAAAGGTGGCCGGTGTCTCTAGAGGCACGGTAGACCGTGTCATCAACGGACGAGGCCATGTGGCGCCAGAAGTAGAAAAAACAATTCTTAAAATAGCTTCCGATCTAGGATATGAAAAAAACCTGATTGCCAGTACGTTAGCATCCAACAAAGAGTATAAGATAAGCATCGTGATGCCTGATCCCCTTTCAGATCCATTTTGGGCACAACCCAGAGAAGGTATCTACAATGCACTAGGATTGGTAAGGCATTATGGTATCAAAGTAGACTATTTTGATTACAATCTATTTAGAAAAGATGAGTTTTGTATGCAAATGGAAAATGCTATCTTCTCCAGACCAGATGCCATACTTACCGCACCTACCTTTACCCAAGAATCCCTAGATTACCTGGAACAAGCAGAACGGCAAAACATCCCCTTTATCACCATAAATACCGAAATCAAACATCCAGATATTTTGTGTTATGTGGGTCAAAACTCTTTTAATAGCGGGTATCTGGCAGGAAGATTATTTTACCTCAGATTGCATAAGGGTGATGAAATCATTGCTTTTAACCTGGGACACAAACTATCTAATGCACAACACTATTCAGATAAAGTAGCTGGACTCAAAGCGTATACCCACGAACATGGCATGGTAGACAATCCTGTATTTTTTTATGAATTTGAAGCATTTTCGGATGAAGCTCAATTAAAAAAATTTTGGCTTGATGTCAAAGTAGCTCATCCCAAAATGAAGGCTATTTTCTTTACCAATTCCCGGGCATATCGCATCCTAAACATCATGACTGATGAAGAATACAAAAAGTACCATATTGTTGGTTTTGATTTGATCGATCCTAATATCCGCCTAATCAAAGACGGAAAAATTGATTTTATCATCAATCAAAATCCTGTACAGCAAGGTTATATGGGCATCATGAACTTTGTAAATCATTATATTCTCAAAAAACCAATCCGACAGATTCAATATTTGCCATTAGATATTGTAGTGAAAGAGAATGTGGATTTTTACATGAAAAATATCGACCCAGGATCTGTAAAAGCTTAAGAAACTTTAAGATTAGGATTGGACTTTTCTAATGTTGCCGCCATTCTTGGGGTGACTTTCCAAACTCTTGCTTAAATACTTTTCCAAAATAGCTAGGATCACTAAAACCGCACATCATAGATATGTTTAATATGGTTTCATCTGTAGTACTCAAGAGTTGTTTGGATCTTTCGAGTCGCAATACTCTGATATATTGATTGGGTGACATACCGATCACAGCATTTAGCTTCCTTTGCACCTGTGAATAAGACATAAACAGATTTTTGGCCAACTGTTCCACACTGAAAGCTTCGTCTGAAAGATGGGCTTCGATTTCTGCAGTCACTTTTTTTACAAACTCATTTTCCATCTTTGGAATCACCATATCTTGGTAATGAGATATTTCAGTTTCAGGATGCTCCAGTGGTTTTGGATGTTTTAGTAGACCCATTTGAGCGGCGTAGGCCCTTTGGAGTATTGCTCTTTGCTCAAGTAGTTTGCGTACACGAAGGGTAAGTTCGTCTACGTTAAAAGGTTTTTCGATGTACACTTCAGCCCCGTACTCTATACCTTCCAATTTGGAATCTATATCTGCTTTTGCGGTAAGCATGATGATGGGGATATGGCTAGTACGCATATCATCACGTAGCTTTTTAGTCATTTCGTATCCATCTACAAAAGGCATCATCACATCGGTAATGATCAGATCGGGTATCAGATTACAAGCAATGTCATAACCTTCCTGTCCATCTCTGCCCACAGCCAGTCGATATTCCTGCAGGCAGCTTGCCGTATATGCCACCACATCTGCATTGTCTTCTACCAAAAGTATCAATTCTTTACGCGAATGGGTTTGGTTTTGAATATTTAAATGGGTGAATGGGTGAACATCATTTGTATTTTGGACCTGGACTTCCCTTTCAGTTTTGATTTCGGTACTTTCTATATACTCTTGAATAAATTCCAAAGGTAGGATTACTGTAAATTCTGTGCCTACTTTTGATCCCACAGGCGGACTTTTGACAGAAATCTCTCCATCCATGAGTTGCACCAATTCTTTAGTCAATGCCAGGCCAATACCTGTTCCTTCGGCGTGGCGGGTATGTGTACTATCTGCCTGATAAAATCTGTCAAATATATGATGAAGCTGACTTTCTGGAATACCTTTGCCAGTATCTTTGACTTTGATGCAAAGATTATTTTCATGGTCCAATGCAGTAGATACATAAATATCTCCCTTTTTGGAAGTGAATTTCAATGCATTGGAAAGTAGGTTAGAAATGATTTGTCGTAGTTTTTCTTCGTCGTATTTGGCATATTGATTATCTAGAGATGATAGGTAGTGCATCTTTTTGTCCTGACTTTCAGCAATAGAGTGAAATGACTCTACAATATACCTGATAAAATTGATCACGTCACCCTGTGCAAGATGGAGCTCCATTTTACCAGCTTCAAGTTTGGACAAATCCAACATTTCATTGACCAGCCGCAGAAGGTTATTTCCATTTCGCTCTATCATATCTAGCCCAGAGTCCAAATGATCATGTGCAGACTTTCTGATATGCTGCACCATACCTAGGATGACGGTGAGCGGTGTGCGAAATTCATGTGTGATGTTGGTATATAGATGGGTTTTGATCTTGTCAAGTTCTTTGATTCGATGTGTTTCATGTTGCTCAAATTGAAGTTGAGCGGCCATTTTTGATTGAGCAATTTTGTATTTATAATAAGCCCTAATCCCAAAACCTAAAATCAAGACATAACATAAATAAGCATACCAAGAAGCATACCACGGTGGCAGTATTTTAATGTTGAGTTCTTTGACATGATCATTCCATATTCCTAAACTATTACTGCCCTGAACTTTAAATGTATATGTTCCTGCGGGTAGATGAGAATAAGTTACAGATCTGCGTGATCCGCTTTCAGTCCACGCATCATCAATTCCCACAAGTTGATACCTGTACCTGTTTTGGTCAGGAGCTCTGAAATCGAGAGATGAAAATTCTAGTGTAAAAACGTCTTGTTCATGGTTCAATGTGATAGAAGGCGTGTATTCTAAGGCAGTTTGCAGTATTTTGTGTTCATCTCCTACTTTTACCAGCTTGTTTCCTATCAGGAGCTTTGTGATAAAAATATTTGGGGCAAAAGTATCTATAAGGATTTCTTTCGGATTGAAGACATTAATTCCATTTATCCCACCAAAAGCTAAGTCACCATTTGCAAATTTGAGGTAGGCATCAGTATTAAACTCTGCTGCTTGTAATCCGGCGGCTTCTGTAAAATGGCGAAATTCAAAATTGTCTTTTCTTTCTTTGTTTTGCAAAAGGCAAAAGAGACCATTGTTGGTACTGCCCCAGATGTTACCGCTTTCGTCATCCAGCAATCCATAAACGACATCGTTGCAAAGTCCTTGCGATGTAGTAACATGGGTAAATGATCCTGTTTTTTTGTTAAAGAGATTCAGTCCACCTCCTCTTGTTCCAATCCAAAGCAAATCAAAATTGGAAGGGTCATCTATAAAGGTCAAAACATGGTTGTAATTCAGACTGTTTTTATTTTTTGGATCGTTTTTAAAAAAGGTTATTTTGGGCTTAGATGCAAAAATGTTTGATGATTCAATCTTAGCAAAACCTAAAATGGTTCCTATCCATATGATTCCGCTATGATCTTGATAGATCGCCGTAACTAAAATTTCAGTGGACTGATCTTCAATTGACAATCTGAATTCTGTAGTTTTCCCTGACTTTGTATCGAAAACTGCAATGTCACCATCTAAACCTCCTATCCAAAGATAGCCTTGTTTATCTTCAAGCAAATGATGTTGATGATCATATCTTCCTTTTAATCGGACTGGAATGGTTTCTTTTTGATTGGTGACCATATTTATCTTTTCGATGGCAATGATCTGATCTTTAAAGGGAACTCTTTTTATTCTGTACAATATACCATTTTCCATTAAAAGATAATCGAAATATTGGTCCAAGTCACCCATTTGCCAATCCATATATTTTCCATCTTGGGTGATCATTTTTCTGCCTGACCACCCATTAAGAAATATTTCTCCCTTGTGATTTTTAGATATTTTTTTGATACTCAATCCATGAGCCTGATGTCTGAACTTTTCTGACTCAAAAGAGTACTTCCGTAATCCATGACCATTCAATCCCAACCAAATCAATCCTGTTTTATCACACAACAATACATTTCCAGCAGTATTTTTATCTTCGAGTAATAATGTTGTGTTTGGATTTAAAGGATTTTCTTTACTCCATTTTTGGGTATCATAAATTTTTAAGGTGTTTATGTCAGGTATAGATAGCCACATCCTTCCATTTTCTTCGACTAGCATATTGGTAGATTGGCCATCAAGTGGAGATTTACTAAATGTTGGATAAAGCTGATTATCTTTGTCGATGTAGCTAATGAATTGATCTCTAGCCCATGTCTTTCCTGAACGATTTATGTAACCAAGGTCAAATGGTTTTGTACCATGAACAGGCTCGAAGATGTTTTTAGTGAGATTTAACCGATAAAGAGTATCTCTCAGACGAAAATATATGTGGCCATCCGTACCTTTTTTTATGGTCTCGGCAAAATGAAATCCTGGTTTAGGAATGTAGACAACTTTTACGGATCTGGGATTGTCAAAAATATCATCTCCCACAGTAATAAGCTCAAAATAATGATCGGATGCATGAATCAAAAATCTTCCATCAGGTAGCTCTACAATCTGATTATACCAGGTTACACTTGCAGCACTATGGGGCTGTTTATGGGCATAAATGAGCCTGACAAAGCGATCTCTCTTTTTATCAAAAATATTGAATTCATTTTCTGTAGTTACCCATATTCTTCCTTTGCTGTCTTCTAGAAGATATCCTAAATCATTGCTACTAATGGTCGTAGTATCATACGCATCATGATTATATACTTTGAAGTTATATCCATCGTATCTATTCAACCCTGCTTTGGTAGTCATCCAGAGAAATCCATCTCTGTCCTGTATCATATCCCAAATATATCCTTGAGACAGACCATCAGCAGCAGAGAGCGTTTCATATTTAAATTGTCCAAAAACAGGCTGGCTTACCCAAACAAAGAGCAAGGTCATACTTACAGTACACCACTTTATTTTAAGGGGTCTAAAATTCATCAGGTAAAGATAGGCGAAGTTTAGAATAATGCATCTTTATTAAATCTATAAAAAAAATATTCTAACCAAAATGTAACAAGGATTGTAAGATCGGTTGCTCGAAAGCACGATAAAAAAGAACGTACGAAAACAAGAGATGTATTCTTAAAATTCATTTTTATTGTCTATTGTTGTGGTATATTTATCTTCAAAGGTACGAGAAATAGAACTTACCGAATTTGGAGATAAACCCATTTTATTATTATAGGAAAGTCTATTTGGGTCTTTACATGTCGCTGACTAAATAGGCTTACACCAATTTTCCTTTAGCATTAAATTTCATTTCCACTAGCTATCAAAAAACTGAGTCATCACAACTTCACCTATATCATGCTCGATACCATACCCTCGTTTGGTGCCGGGATGTAGGATTTTTTTACCTCGTACTTTTAATATCATTAAAATAATAATACTAAAATTTAGATGCGAATTCACTGAAAAAACCATATATTTGTTCCTGTAACTTACCAATTTACCCAGTTTTGAAAAGCCAGAATCAGCGTTTTCTATTAAGCACATATCTTTTAGTGTGTTTTATGTTTTTTGGAGCTAAACAGCTGGTTGGCCAAACTTACCACATTGATACTTTAGGAAAATGGCTCCAATCCAAGAAGTATAAAAATCTAACTTTTGACCAATTACTGCTCATTCAACAGGAAAATCGCCAACAAAATAATTATATTTTATTTCAATACGCCGAAGAATTGTTATCACGTAACGAGGTAAGAAATGTACCACTCAAAAGAGCCTTAGCCTATGCAGAAGCTGGATTTAGTTTTGGAAATACTATTGAAGCTACAAGAGTAGACAGTCTATTAAGAATTGCTTCTGAAATCTTCAAGAAATATAATAAAAAGAAGGAACTTTCTGATATTTATAACAAGATAGGTGTTATATACACCAATCGTGATGAAGATAGTACAGCCATATATTACTATACTCAATCTATGGTTTTGGCTGAGGAAATTAAAGATACCAGTTTATGGTTACAACCCATTAGGGGATTGTCTGGATTATTTTTAAAAATGAGTTTATTTGACAAATGTATTGAATATGCTAGCAATGGCTTAACTCTTGCAAGGAAAATAAATGACAAAAAGTCAACAGCCGCATTAGTAAATAATGTCGCCGCTGGATATACCAAAAAAAAGGATTACCGCAAGGGTATTTATTATTTTAAAGAAGCACTGGCTATTAATTCTTCCTTGGGACTCCAAGAGAGTATTATTAGAAATGCATCTAATATAGGTACGGTTTATATTTATGCCAATAAGCTTGATTCCGCAGGTTATTTCTTAAATCAAGCAGAGTCTTTGTTGAAAGATATTGATGTCCCTCGCACTTCTATTTATACCTTATCAGCTATAGGTGAGTTAAAAAATAAACAAAAAAAATACTTAGATGCAATCAAATATGGAAAAATGGTCATCGCTATAGGCAATGAGAAAAATCTTGTAGGTATTTGTGATGGTGCATATGAAGTATTAGTAAATGCATATAAAGGCTTAGGTCAGTATGACAAAGCACTTGAAGCCCATCAAAATTATTGGGAAATCAAAAAAAAATTTTTAGAAACCAATCGAAATAAGTCTGTTGCGCAAATAGAACAAAAGTTCCAACAATTTAAGAAAATAAAAGAAATAGAAATCAAAACAAAAGAAATTGCTCTCCTAAAGAAAGAACAATCTATCAATACCATTTGGCGAAATGGTGCGTTGGGATTAGCTTTATTGCTATCGGCATTAGTTTATTTATTTTACAATAGATTTAGATTAAAAAAGAAATCCGAGAGCACTTTGTCCATAAAAAACAAAGAAATAGAAATTCAAAAGGAGCTCATTCAAGCATCATTATCTGAAAAGGAAACCTTGCTCAGAGAGATACACCATAGAGTAAAAAACAATCTACAGATCATATCCAGCTTACTCAATATCCAATCTTCTTACATTAGCGATGAAAAAGTATTAGCTTCCATTCATGAGGGCCAAAGCCGAGTACAAGCCATGAGCTTAATCCACCAAAATCTTTATCAATCTGACCATCTAAGCAATGTAGCCATGGAAAGCTATCTCGAACAATTAGTATCATATCTTTCTGGCATATTTCATACTGATCATCAGTCGATCAAGATGCAAGTAGCAGCCAAAGACATCAAATTTGACATCGATACAGCGATTCCGCTAGGATTGATTGTCAATGAATTAGTAAGTAATGCATTGAAATATGCTTTCGAAAAAACACAAAACGAAGCTCAAATTAATATTCAAATATTACCCATTTCTGAAATAGACTTCGAATTAATAGTGTCTGATAATGGCAAAGGTTTAGAAGATGTCACCAAGTTGGAAAACAACACTTCGATGGGGATCAAACTAGTTAAGATTCTGAGCAGACAACTAAGGGGGAATTTCAGATATGAGCATATAAGGGGTTCAGTTTTTGTGGTTACCTTTAAAGATCTTAGAATGTATAATTTATCAAAAACATGATAGGAATATGATCAAAATATTAATCGTAGAAGACGAACTCATCATAGCCCAAGACATGATTGATATCTTAGAAAAGATGGGTTATGAGGTCATAGAAAACGCCATGGACGCTGAAGAGACCTTTGAGATATTGTCAAAAGATACCCCCGATTTAATACTTTTAGATATAAATCTATCTGGCGGCAGAGATGGTATAGATATCGCCAAAGAAATCAATGAAAAATACAAGATACCCTTTATTTTTACTACATCCTACACTGATGGTCTTACCATAGAGCGCGCCAAAGAAGTCAAACCGTTAAATTATCTCGTCAAACCATTCAAACCAGAGCAACTTTATACCGCCATCGAGATTGCGATGAATAATTTGGCAAAAGCTACCATTATTAAAGAACCGTTTTCGGATGAAACACATACAGAAGAAGGACAAATCATCAAAGGCGCTCTATTTATTAAAGATAAATTTAAATATACCAAAGTTCAACTCAAGGATATACTATATATCAAATCCGATGGAAACTATCTAGAAATACACACCTTAAAGAAGAAAGAAATCATTAGAGCAACGCTTAATAATTTTATCCAAAAGCTAGATAATAACATTTTTTTCAGAACACATAAATCTTATGTGGTCAATCTGGATTATCTTACTCATTTTGAGTCATCGACTATTACTATTGATAACACGGAGATTCCTATCACCAAACAATATGCTGATGAACTCATCAAAAGACTTAACATTATATAGCGCTACATAAGTAAATCCTTCAATCCCTTCAAAATAAGGTACATCAATCATTTTCCTTTACTCATGATAATTGTGAATATGATTAGCTCTCGGAAATTTTAATTTAATTGACAAACCGAGCTATACTGCGAAATTCTAACACACAATTAGGGTTTAAAAAATCCAACATCACAGCTCCAATTGGTTTCATCACAAGCCAGGCTGGTTTCATCACAAAAATGAAAAAGTGACCCACATGTGATTGTATATTTGGTGTATTAAATAAAGCATAGAATTTTATCAATCACTTTTATTAAACCTAAAAAATAATGGAAACTTATTCTTTTTCAAAATGTATGTTGATGGCTCTTTTTATGATCATAGCCATCTCACTTTCAGCTCAAAACAATACCATCAGTATTCAAAGTACTTTAAAAAATATATCGGGAGAAGCTGTGCCAGACGGAATGAAGTCAATTACCTTCAAACTGTATAATGTAGCAGAAGGAGGTACCGCAGTTTGGACAGAAACGGCTGATGTAGAAGTTGTGAGTGGCATATATAGCCATGAGCTAGGTAGTGTAACAGCCTTAGTTGCTTCACATTTTGGAGTGCAATTGTATTTAGGTGTCACGATCAATAATAAAGAGCTCGCTCCCCGTACCAAATTGGGGTATGCACCATATGCCATGACTGTAACAGCCTTAGCAGCCTCTGGTCAGTCTGCAAGTTTTAATTCCAGCGGTACATTTGTCGTCAGTGATGCTATGAGTGTATCTGGTCTTCTTGAAACAACAGGCATTACCAATACTGGAACAATAAAGACAAGTGATAAAATTGGTATTGGTCTAGGATCTAGTTCCCCAAGTATAGATTTAGCCATTGGGGATAATGATACTGGTATAAATCAAGCTGGAGATGGTGATTTGCGTATTGTGACTGATAACATCGATCGAATTGCAGTAAAACCAAGTGGTCGAGTTGGAATAGGTACAAATAACCCTCAAGTGACGCTGCATGTAAAAGGTAGTAACTTGCCTACTGCGACCCCCGAATCTTTTGATATAAATATTGGCCCTGGCAACATTACATATACCCTCTTTGCTAGGGGATTCAGGAATAGTATTTTTGGCGATTGGGGAAGTGCCGCGAATGCACCTGATGTTTGCGCTTATTTTGAAGAATCAGTAGTAGTAGATAATAGTATTTATGTAGGAGAAGTGGCCAGTTGGTCTGACAGACGTATAAAGACAAATTTACAAAAATCAAATGGTGCAAAGGACTTAGCATTATTGAATAAAATAGAGATTACCGAATACGATCATATTGATAAAATCAATAAAGACAGCCGAAGACAAAAAAGGGTAATCGCTCAGCAAGTCAAAGAAGTTTTGCCCCATGCGACACAAATGTCAAAAATGGTCATCCCAAATGTATATGAATGGGCAAAGCATATTGAGTATAAAGATGGTATATTGACCGTACAAACAGCAAAAGCTCATGAATTTGCAGTGGGAGATGAGATAGATCTGAAAACGACAAAGCAAGACCTTAACAATGTTATTGTATTGAAAGTGATAGACGATCATACTTTTGCAGTAAAAACAGAAGAAAAACCTGGCAATGTCTTTGTCTATGGTAAATATGTGAATGATTTTCTATCCGTTGACTACGATGATATTGCGATGCTCAATGTATCCGCAACACAAGAAATGTATCGTATGATTATAGACCTCCAAAAAGCCAATAAAAACCTCATCGATGAAAATAATCAGCTAAAATCAAGCACATCAAGTATTGAGAGTCGTCTTGCTATGTTAGAATCTTTGATGGTAAAAACTGAAAGCAGGATAAATCACAACACTGATAAAGCGGGTCATTAAACACTATTTAACATACATAAAAAATATTAAAATGAATACATTTATGATAAGAGTATTCAGTCTGATTATATGTTTAGGATGGAGTTTAGTATCTTACGCACAAGACTGTGTACCACAAAGCGGTGGCTCATCTGAGCTGGAAGGAGGTAAGGTCATCATCAGTTATGGTGCTTCTACAAATGCTGTGACCCCAAGAGTAACTTCAAGTATACTCTTAGGCCAAGCAGCCATTGGTCAAAACAATACTACTAATTTTGTATCAGAATATGGCTTTTATACTCAGTTTCTTCTTCCTCCCTTACCTCCTACAGTTACAGCGAGTCAAGGCGAATTACTCGATAGGATACAAGTAAGTTGGGCTGTAGACCCTTTGGGCTCTTCTCCAAACGAAGGGTTTAACATATTTAGAGATGGGGTATTTATTGATCATGTTGGTCCAAAAATTCGGAATTACAATGATTTTAATGTTATCGCAGGCAGACCTTATACTTATGCCGTTTCAGGGGTAAATAAGTTTGGGGAGGGACCTAAGGGAGAAGGTTTAGGTTTTCAAGTGCCCAATGGTGTAGTTACTGGATGGATAAGAACAACGAATAGTCGACCCGTACCTGATGCACAAGTGACCCTATTGCCTATGCAAGGTTTTTCAGCCAAATTTGGGGTAGATGACGGAGCATTTGCCATTAAAAATACTGCTCATCCATTTTTGCCAGCAACGGGACAAGATTGGACTATGACTTTTTGGATCAATACGTCAGCAGCTGGTCCAGAAGCAGATGTCATCCATTTTAGTGGATCCGCCTTGTCCATAAGTGCTACTACGGGTCCTAATGGGATTAGGATACAACGTGGGAGCAATTCCTTAAATTCCAACTTTTCAAACAACGAATGGCATCATGTAACATTGACTTATGATGGTGGAGCCCATTTAGGTCGTTTATATATTGATGGAGTATTAGAAGACCAATCTACCATGGCTGAATTAACTTCACCGGATTCGCTTTATTTTGGGCAAGTCATAGATGCTAATAGCTGGCAGGGCAAAATTGATGAATTTAGGATTTATCATACTTTATTAGATGAGTTGGATTTGGGAATGGTTAAGGAAGGTACGGCTTCTTCCACAACTCCTTTTTTGACACATTATTGGAAATTTGATGAGGAATTGGGTGAAAAATCATTTGATATAGTCCATAGACACCAACTTTTCTTTTGTGGAGCGCAGTTTGATGCTGATCGACCACCAGTCAGGACTGCCGGTATCAGCAATGAAGATGGCTTTTATTTGATAGAAGGAGTGAGCTATGGCACTGGGACAACACTTAAAGCAGAGGCCGAAAAGAAGTTTTATTTACGCCGCTCGCTGGAATTTACCCAAAGTGAAGAAGATTTCGTTCAGCTTCCAAACTTTGCTATACCCCAAAAATCTACCATTGAGATGTGGGTAAACAATACCAATGCTGGATTGCCACAGACCATTCTTTCTAAAAATCAAGGAAGCAATACATTTAAAATATATACGGAGCTCAATGGAGTGAATAATCAATTGAAAATCGACATCAACGGCACAAGTCAAACATTTGGGAATCTAACCATGGGATTTAATCATTTAGCCTTTACTGTAGATAGTGTCTCAGGAGTAATTACAGGATATGTAAACGGGGGCTCAGGGATTGCCAGGACTTTTACCATACCTGGCAACTGGTCAGATCTTACCACCAATTGGGTCGTAGGAGCTAATTCAAATGGGAATTCTGATTTTTTTAACGGTTTGATAGACGAACTAGCGGTGTATAATAAAGTGTTGTCTTCTACCACGATATTAAACCATGCACAAAATCCGAGAGATTTAACAGAAGATGGTCTGTTGGTCTATTTCCCTATGGACGAAGGCAATGGAATTAGAGTCAATAATGTAGGATCAGTCTTATTGGATTTTGGTACATTACAAGGACCTGAATGGTCAAATTTTGCTGCTAATCAAGAGACTACTCCTCATGAGTTTTCCCCTAAGACCAGACAGGTGACACTTAACCCTAGTGTCACTTCTGTAGATCAAGTGGATTTTACAGATTTATCAACTATTCCTATATCAGGTTATGTTAGGTTTAAAGGCACGGATTGTTTTCAACCAAATGTAGAGATATTGGTCAATGGGGCTTCTTTTTCTCCAAAAGTATTTACGGATGCCGAAGGCAAGTTTATAATAGATTTTGATCCCGGGTTTACGGGTATTTTGACGCCAATATACAAGGATCACACATTCTCACCAGCTTCATGGGAAGTAATCAATGTTACGAGTCCCATTGCGGGTATATTATTCAATAATACGGTCAAACGAAAAATATCAGGAAAAGTAGCAGGAGGGTTGTGTGCATTACCTATATTGCAGAATCTTGGAACACAACAGGCGACCGTATGTAAAGTGAAGGTGAGCACAAGTGATGGTTGTCTAGAGCGCATTATACAAGTCGACAATGTAGAGGGTGAATACGAATTTGATGATTTACCTCCGTCGGAAAATTTAAATATTGCAGTTACAGAACATTCTGATTCAGATATCAAAACTTATTTTGAAGTTGATGGAGGAAGTGCTGCTGATCTTTCTACTAAAGACACTATTATCGATTTCATTTATTTTGCTCCTCCGGAAATTATTGTGGAAAGTGGACTGGAAAATACAGCCCCTTGTGATTTCCCTATTTTTGAGAAGGAAAGTTCCCAAACGATATCTATCAAAATGGTAGAAAGGTACCTTGACGAAATTTGTCCATTAGACACCGCTACATTCAGAATTATTAACGGATTTAATGATACTACATTAGACACCATCATGAGTGGAGAGATGTTGAATTATGCATTTACTGTGGGTGATCCAAACCCATCGCCACCTTACCTCAAGACATTGCAAGTTATTGGTAATTCAATAAGTGGGCGGACAGCTAGTTTTACCAAGCAAGCTGTAGTCACAGGAATAAGAAACAAACTAAGTACCTTTACCACTAGTTTACCCACGAGACCTTCGATGATACTGAGAGACCCACCAGGTGATGGCAGTTATTCATTCATAGAAAAGGGTCAAAAAATTTGTAAGACCTTGGAATTTAAGAAAGAAAATGCAGGAGGTATAGCAGTGGACCATGAAATAAAATTAGGACAAACTACAACTATTGCTGTAGGGGCAGGTGTTCTAACTATCAATTCAGCTGGAGCTATCTTAGATGAAAATTTAGGTTATACTTACACCAGAACTGTGGTTGATCAAAATGCTGTTCAAACATGTATAGCTTTTGATGAAAGAATTTCCACAAGTGAATCTGATTTAATTGTAGGACCACAGGCAGATTTATTCATTGGCGAAGGATCTAATGTTATTGTTGGTTTTGCAGATGAGGTATCAGTAGACCCAATGAGTTGTATTGCATCTTCTAACATTATTACACTAGTAGGTCCTGGAGAATTTTCTACAAGTTTCATTTACTCAAGATTTCAGATCCAAAATTATCTTATACCGTTTTTACAAAGAGCATTTGAAGCTGAAACTGACTCAGTAAGAAAGAATAATTTTCTACTTTCTATTGAGGATTGGAATCAAAATCTTCTATTGAACGATAGTTTAGTTGATAAATCAAGAATAGAGCAAAATGTTTCCTTTGACGCTCTTGCGCGTAAAGAGTTTAGCACAACTATTGATTCTGCATATACTTCATTGTCAAGTATTATAAATGATAATGCGCTATACGGTTCTATACGATTTGGTGTGCTTTTTAATGAACTTGGTGTTTCAGCTCAGATTACAGGATTTGGGAATTTTACAAGAGATTCTACAATTGTGAATGATGGTAATCATAGCATTAGTACCGGATATGTCTTGGCAGACGATGACCCTGGAGATGCTTTTTCAGTAGACATTGCTACAGACCCTATGTTTCATACCCCAGTTTTTCTAACTAGAGCTGGCCAATCATCATGCCCGTGGGAAACAGAAACTGCAAATAGGGAAGCACCAAATCTTCAAGTGGCTGATGGCTCACAATTTGTTGCCGTTAACGTACCGGCCAATGAACCAGCAGTTTTTAAACTTAACCTTGGCAATCTCAGTGCAACCAACGAAGATTGGACCTACAGCTTCTCCGCCATAGCGGCCAATAATCCACACGGAGCAATCATTAAATTAAATGGGGCTCCTTTAAATTATTCTCAAAAGTATATCATACCCTATGGTACTTCGCAGTTAGTGACTCTTATCGTGGAAAAAGGACCATTAGAATATGACTATGACAATTTAAGGATAGCTTTATTTTCTGAGTGCCAGTATGAAAGAAATCTTGCGCTCTCATTACCACTTACTAATGATGATAAATTTTTCTCATACATAGATATAGGTGCTCATTTCATCCGCCCATGCAGCGAAGTCAAGATCAATGTGCCGCAACAAGATTGGGTAGTTTTTCCTGATCCTCTTACTCCTGAATCTGATGACGAAATGCGGATTACCGTTTCAGGATACGATACTAAAGAAGTCAATTTTCAATTGGTCAGATTACAGTACCGAAGAATTGGAGGAGATGGTGCATGGATTAACATACAATCTACAACACCAGGTGGACATGAAGCCTACAATAGTAATTGGGTAGACTTTGCGTCTTTACCTAACCCAAAACCTGCGGAACTTCAGCCCAATTTTACGCAGTTTTATTGGAATACGTTAGGTCTTGTAGACGGTGAATATGAAATCAGAGCAGTAGCAGTTTGTACTGGCAATGCCAGCGATAAGCCTGGATTTTCTCAATATATCAAAGGACGAATAGACAGGCAGCCTCCTTCCTTAGTTGGCGTTCCACAGCCATCGGATGGAGTGTATCATACAGGCGATGAGATTTCCTTTACCTTTAATCAAGACATCAATTGCAATAAATTGATCCAGGCAGATTTGACCCAGGCAAACAATGTAGGATTATATGATGCCACCACTGGAAATCTAATCGATGCTACTATTTCATGTGTCGGTAATAAAATAGTGATCGTCCCTAATTTTGTCAACAAGTTTTTTGAAAACAAAATTCTCAGGGCTGAATTACACAATATAGAAGATCTCACTGGAAATAAAAATGTCTATGAACAATGGGAATTTTACGTAGACCGCAACGAATTGGCCTGGCTCACAGACAGTATCGAAGTGGTGAAGTTTGTAGATGAGACTAAGACCATCTCTGCAAAAATTCACAATCGGGGTGGATATCCTGTGCCCTATGTCATCGATAGTATACCCAATTGGCTCCATGTATTTCCTGATCGGGGCACGCTCGTAGCCAATGAGATAGAAGAGATTTTCTTCACAGTAAAAAATGATATGGACCTCGGCGAAGCGATAGAAGACATCGTACTCATCACCCAAACGGGCCTTAATCCATTCTTTATGGGTGGGACAGAGCCTTTGAATATCAAAGCTAGAAACTTGTGCAGACCAGAGACTTGGGTACTCAATCCTGCTGGATTTAATATAGCAGACTTTGACCATTCGATGAATTTTGTAGTGCAGTTGGATATAGAAGGTAGCATGTCACTAGACGAAAACGATATCGTAGGAGCGTATGTAGACGGACAGCTTAGAGGCATTGCCAAAATCGAGTATCAACCAAGTATCAATAAATACTTGGCATTCCTTACGGTATACAGCAATCAAAGTACTGGAGAAACGATCAAGTTTCAGATATGGGACGCATCAGATTGTAAGCTATATGCTTATGCATTGGAGAGTTTTCCATTTGTGGTAAATACAATACAAGGAACAGTAGATCAGACTATTGTATTACATACTAATACGACCTTGCTGAGAAAGATTTTTTTGAATCCGGGATGGAATTGGATATCATTAAACTTAGATATGCAACCCAATAACTCAGTCAATAGTGTATTATCAACCTTGAGCTCTCCACAGGGAGCCACCATAAAAAGTCGGACACCATTTAGTCAGTATTCATCACTGACTGGAATGTGGGGTGGTAATCTGGCCACACTGGATTCATATAGTATGTACCAATATCAAAGTGTTGTATCTGACTCTTTGTCTTTGATTGGTAATTATATTGACCCGTTAGTAACACCTATACCTTTGATTAATGGATGGAACTGGATAAGCTACCTGCCTACTCAAAGCCTAAAAGTAGACGACGCTTTGAGTTCTTTAACGGCAACCACAGGAGATATCATCAAGAGTCAACTTCATTTTGCCCAGTACAGAGCTGGGATAGGTTGGATAGGCAATCTAAAAAGCATGAATGCGCCAAACGGGTATTTGTTAAAACTAGCAAGCACCAACCCTGGCTTTTTGATATATCCCGATCCATTACAACTCAGAAGTGATGACCAGTATAGCGAACGAACACCCGTAGTGCCTCAATATCACGGACTTACAGAGTTGCAG
>Ga0075154_10001387_pt1 | contig 17497 bp, 11 predicted proteins | sample JI71714BDNA_FD_70965 | JGI IMG/M metagenome (GOLD analysis project Ga0075154, IMG submission 70965) | Wastewater effluent complex algal communities from Wisconsin, to seasonally profile nutrient transformation and Carbon sequestration -... | ecosystem: Engineered > WWTP > Effluent > Algae...
CATGTTTGGTGATATCGATGTGATTGCCCAGCCGGAGCGGCTGCGCGAGACGCTGGGCTATCTGCCGCAGGATTTCGGCGTTTATCCGCGGGTTTCGGCCTATGCCATGCTGGATCACATGTGCGTGCTGAAGGGTATTGCCAGCGCGGCCGATCGCAAGGCGACGGTGGAGACGCTGCTGAACCAGACCAATTTGTGGGCGGTGCGCGGCAAGGCCATCGCCGGTTTTTCGGGCGGGATGCGGCAGCGCTTCGGCATTGCCCAGGCGCTGATCGGCAATCCGCGCCTGATCATCGTGGATGAACCCACCGCCGGGCTTGATCCGGAGGAGCGCAACCGCTTCCTCAATCTGCTGGCCGAGATTGGCGAGAATGTGGTGGTGATCCTTTCGACCCACATCGTCGAGGATGTCGCCGATCTGTGCCCGCGCATGGCGGTGCTGGCACAGGGACGCATCCAGCTGGAAGGCGCGCCGCTTGAGCTGATCGAACGGGCGCGCGGCAGCGTGTGGGCCAAGACGATCCGGCGCGACGAGCTGGAGGCGATGAAGGCCAGCCATGAGGTGATTTCCACCCGGCTGTTTGCCGGCCGCACCATCGTGCATGTGCTTTCGGATCAGGATCCCGGCCAGGGCTTTGCGCCGGTGGCCGGCGGGCTGGAGGATGTCTATTTCGCCACGCTGGCGAAGAGCCGTCGCGCCACCACCGCGGCTGCGGCCTGAGGCGCCGCGCCATGTTTGCTTCCATCGCGCTGTTCGAGCTGCGGTATCAGTTGAAAAACCCGGTGTTCTGGGTGGTTTCGATCCTGTTCTTCCTGCTGACCTTCGGGTCCGTCACGGTGGACGAGATCCAGATCGGTTCGGGCGGCAATGTGCATGTCAACAGCCCGGCGGCGATCACCCAGATCCACCTGATCCTGTCGCTGTTCTTCATGTTCGTCACCACGGCCTTTGTGGCCAATGTGGTGGTGCGCGATGATGAAAGCGGCTTTGGCCCCATGGTGCGGGCCACGCGCGTTTCCAAGTTTGATTATCTGATCGCGCGCTTCACCGGCGCGTTCTTCACGGCGGCGCTGGCCTTTCTGTTCGTGCCGCTGGCGATCTTCATCGGATCGCTGATGCCATGGCTGGATCCGGAAACCATTGGCCCCAACCGGATCGAATATTATGCTCAGGCCTGGGTTTTTCTGGCGCTGCCCAATATCTTCCTGACATCGGCGATCTTCTTTGCGGTGGCCACGGTCACCCGTTCGATGATGGGCAGCTATGTTGGCGTGGTGGTGTTTCTGGTCGCCTATCTGGTGATCAATGGCATTGCCGGTGACAAGCCGGAGTATCGCGACATTGCCGCCTGGGTGGAACCCTTTGGCCTGGCCGCCGTGGGCATGGCCACGCGGTATTGGACAGCGGCGGAATCGAACAGCCAGATGGTGGCGCTGGCCGGGCCGCTGCTGGGCAACCGGTTGATCGTGATTGCGCTGGGCCTTTCGGTGCTGGGCTTTGCGCTGTGGCGCTTCAGCTTCACGCAGAAGGCGCTTTCGGCCAAGGCCGCCGCCCGTGCTGACCAAAAGCTGGCCAAGGCTGCCGCCGCGGTGCCGAAATTGGTGCCGGTGCTGCCGCCAACCCGGCCGGATCAGGCCGGCCGGGCCCGCCTGTGGCAGCGCATCCGGTTTGAAATGGTGCAATTGTTCCGCAGCCCGGCGTTTTTCGTGCTGATGATTGTGGGCCTGTTCAATGCCGGTGGCTCGCTGTGGTTCTTTGGTGAGCTGTATGGCACGCCGTCGCGGCCAGCCACCTTTGCACTGATTGACCAGCTGCGCGGCAGTTTCGGCATCATCCCGATCATCATCGCCATTTATTATGCCGGGGAACTGGTGTGGCGCGACCGGCAGGTGAAGTTCCACGAGATCATCGACGCCACCTCATTGCCCAACTGGGCCTATCTGGTGCCCAAGGTGCTGGGGCTGAGCGCGGTGCTGTTCAGCGTGATGCTGGTTTCGGTGCTGGCCGCGGTGGTGCTGCAACTGGCGCGCGGTTTTGATGCCATCGCGCTTGGCCATTATTTCCTGTGGTATGCGCTGCCGTTCACGGTGGAGATGCTGCTGCTGGCGGTGCTGGCCATCTTCATCCAGGCGCTCAGCCCCAACAAATATGTCGGCTGGGCGTTGATGACGGTTTATCTGGTGGCCGGCATCGTGCTGGGCCAGATGGGTTTTGAGCATCCGCTCTATCTTTATGGCGAAACCCCGGGCGTGCGGCTTTCGGACATGAACGCCGATCGGCTGGGCGGTGCGGCGGCCTGGTGGCTGCGGCTTTATTGGGGCGGCTGGGCGCTGTTGTTGGCGGTGGTGGCGCATCTGATGTGGCGGCGCGGCAATGATGTGTCGCTGCGGCCGCGGCTGGCGCGTTTGCCCGGCCGGCTGCGCGGGGTGCCGTTGCTGCTGATCGGCGCCGGGCTGGCAGGTTCGGCCGCGACGGGCGCCTATGTCTATCAGAACACCAATGTGCTGAACGAATATCGCAACCGCGATGATGCGGAGATCTGGCAGGCCGATCTCGAGCGCGCCTATCTGCGCTATGAACGGCTGCCACAGCCGCGGGTGACTGATGCGAAGATCAGCGTGGACCTCAAGCCGGCCCAGCGCCGCTTTGATGTGACGGGGCGTTACACGCTGGTCAATGATACGGGTGTTCCGGTGCAGACGCTGCATGTGCTGCTGGGGGACCGTGATACCAGGATGATGAAGCTGGTCGTGCCGGGCACGACCGTTGAGCGCGACGACAAGCGGTTCAATTATCACATCCTGCGCTTTGCGGTGCCGCTGGCGCCGGGGGCGACAACCACGCTCGATTTCGCGACCCGTCGCTGGCACCGTGGCTTTCCGGCGCGCGGGCAGGATCGCTCGCTCATCGAGAATGGCACCTTCCTCAACAATTTCGATTTTGCCCCTGTCATTGGCATGAGCCGTCAGGCCCTGCTCACCGATCGGATCACGCGGCGCAAGCGCGGCCTGAACGGCGAGCTGCGCGCCGCGAAACTGGGCGATTCCTGGGCCCAGGGCCGCAACATGCTGAGCAATGCGCCGTGGGTGACCAGCGATATCACCGTGATCACCGATGCCGATCAGACCGCGATTGCACCGGGTGAAAAGGTGGCTGACCATGTTGCCGGTGGCCGCCGCACTGCGCGCTTCGTGTCGAAAACGCCGATCCTGGCCTTTTTCTCGGTGCAATCAGCCCGCTACACCGAAGCCAGGGGGGAGGCCGTGCTGGCTGATGGCCGCCGCATTCCGCTCAGTGTGTTCCATCATCCCGATCATGGCTGGAATGCCCAGCGGATGATCAGCGCCATGCAGACCAGCCTAGCCTATTACACCAAGAATTTCGGGCCGTATCAGTTCAACCATGCCCGGATCATCGAATTCCCGGCCTATGCCGAATTCGCCCAGGCCTTTGCCGGGACGGTGCCCTATTCGGAAGGCATCGGCTTCCTGGCCAATGCCGCCGAGCCTGACAAGATCGACTATGTCACCTACATCACCGCGCACGAGCTGGGACACCAATATTGGGGCCATCAGATCGTGCCGGCCGACACCCAGGGTTCAACCTTTGTGGTGGAGACGATGGCGCAATATTCGGCGCTGATGGTGATGAAGCAGCTTTATGGCCCCGACAAGATGCGGCGCTTCTTGAAATATGAACTGGATAATTATCTGCGCAACCGCGGCAATGAGGCGATCGAGGAACTGCCGCTGCTCAAGGTGGAGAACCAGGGCTATATCCATTATCGCAAGGGCAGCGTGGCGCTCTATCTGCTGCAGGACCGGCTCGGCGAAGACCGGGTTAATGCCATGCTTGCCGGCCTGTTCAAGCGCTATCGCTTCAGCGGCCCGCCCTATATGTCGCCGCAGGTGCTGGCCGATGGCTTCAAGAGCCTGGCGCGCACGCCCGAGGAGGTGCAGCTGGTGAGCGATCTGCTGGAACGCATCACCATCTTTGATCTGAAGGCGACCACCGCCACCACGCGCAAACTGGCCGATGGCCGCTGGGAAACGCGGCTGACTGTGGATGCCAGCAAGTTCCACGCCGATGGCAAGGGCGTGGAGACGCCGGCGGCGCTGGCCGATACGATCGATGTTGGCCTGTTCACCGCCAAGCCGGGGCAGGGGGCGTTCAGCGCCAGGGATGTGCTGGTGATGACGCGTCTGCCGGTGAAATCCGGCAAGCAGACGCTGGTGCTGATCAGCAAGGTGAAGCCGACCGTGGCGGGCATCGATCCCTATGCCAAATATGTTGACCGCAATGCGGACGACAATCTGGTGGACGTCAGCTGAGCCTTTGTGCCCACAGCGGCGCCAGCGGGCCGCCGGCAAAGCCGGCGCGATCGATGGCGTAGAAGAGGTGGTTGACCGGCCCAGTGGAAAGCTGGACTGCCAACTGCCGATCAGCCAGCAGCGCCGCGCCGATGCGGGTGACAGCGGTGCGGCTGCGGATGTTGGTTTCGCCGATCATGAACATCACGCGGTCCACAACCTGCAGGGCGTGGCCGACCATCAGGGCCTTCATGATGTGATTGGCTGTGCCGCCCCAGTGCCGGCGCACCAGAAAGCTCCAGCCCACCTCCACCTCGCCCGGGCCGGCGCGGCTTAAATCAAAGCGGGAGGAGCCGATGATGTTGCCGTCCGGCGTGTGAGCCACCAGCATGCCGCCGCTGGCCAGGCCGTCGTCGAAAAAGGCGCGGAACACCGGTTCCTGCCAGCGATCATGGGCCGGATGGCCGGCCCAGATGCCAGGGTCGCTGGCAGCGGCGAACAGGTCTGGCCAGTCAGCTGCGGTGGCCGGACGCAGCGCCAGATCGGGGTGGGCAAGGCGGGGCTGACGATCGAGCATGGGTATCCTTAGTGCGGCAGCAGCATGAACCGGGCGCTGGCATAGATGACCACACCGATGCAGCCGCCAATCAATGTGCCGTTGATGCGGATGAACTGCAGGTCGCGGCCCACGGCGTCCTCGACCTTTTCGGTGACGGTGGCGGCATCCCAGCTGCGCACGGTTTGGGAGACCAGGCTGACAATGGCGTCGCCATGATCGTGGGACAGGCCCACCACGGCCCGGCGCAGGGCGGTGTTGAGGCTGCGCTTGAGCTCACCATCGCCTTCGATGCGCTGGCCAACGGCGGCGAGGGCGCCGGTCAGCCGGCCTTCACCAGGATCGTTGAGACCTCTGACCAGCGCGCCGCGGGCACTGGTCCACAGGCCATTGACCCAATCGGCCATGGCCGGATTGGCCATCAGATCGGCCTTGAAGCCCTCCACCCGTTCCTGGGTTTCGGGGAAATGGCGCAGATCGAACGACCATTGGCGCAGCGCCTCCACGATGCGCAGGCGCACAGGGTGGTTCTGGTCATGCTTCATTTCCACCAGCAGACGCTGCACCGCGCCGATCATCGTGTTGGACATGGATTCATCGGCACCCGCCAGCCGCAGCAGCCAATTGGTGCGTTCCGTCACCATGTCGCGGATGGTCGGGGCTTCGTCGGACAGGGTGGCGAGGCCCCAATCCAGGCCGGTGTCGATCAACGGTTCGTGGCGGCCCTTGGCCACCATCGTGTCCAGCGCATCGGCCAGCAGCGGCGACAGCTTCATCTCCTCCAGCCGGCCGCGCGCCACATCCTCCACCAGCCGGGCAATGGCCGGCTCGTCCAGGGCCTCCACCAGCCGGGCGACCAGCGGCGCCAGGCCGCGCTTGCGATTGGGGGTGGGTGTGGGGGCAGGCGGGCTGGCCAGCCATCGGCCAAGGATGCCGGCCAGATCGGCATCATCCAGCCGGCGTGCCACCACCTGGGGTTTCAGGAAATTGTCTTTCAGGAACTGGGCCAGCGTGTCGCCCAGCCGATCCTTTTGTTCGGGGATGATCGCGGTGTGCGGGATGGGCAGGCCCAGCGGCCGGCGGAACAGCGCAGTGACGGCAAACCAATCGGCGAGGCCGCCCACCATCGCCGCTTCGGTGAAGGCCATCACCCAGGGCACCACCGGATGCGCGCGCGGCCAGACCAGGCAGGCGGCGAAGGTCGCCGCCATCACGGCCAGCAGCAGCGTTGCCGCCAGGCGCATCCGGTGAAACGGGGATTCCGGCAAAAAGCTGGTCAGAACGGCCTCACTCCGCTGGGGTGACTGACCCGACCTTAGCAGCAGCTTCGTTGTTGGTGAACCAGCGCTTCATGCGCGGTGCCAGCCATTCTTCCACAGACACGGCAATGGAGAAGCCAGCGGGCACGATGATCAGGGTGAGCGCGGTGGAAACGATCAGCCCGCCGATAACCACGATGCCCATCGGGGCCCGCCACGAACCGTCGCCGCCCAGCGCCAGCGCCACCGGCATCATGCCGGCCACCATGGCCACCGTGGTCATGATGATCGGCTGCACGCGCTTGTGGCCGGCTTCCAAAATGGCTTCCAGCTTGGGCACGCCCTTGTGCATTTCCTCGATGGCCATATCGACGAGCAGGATCGAGTTCTTGGCAACGATACCCAGCAGCATCAGCAGGCCGATGAACACCGGCATGGAGATGGCGTTGCCGGTGATGGCCAGCGCGATCAGGCCGCCCAGCGGGGCCAGCAGCAGCGAGACCATGTTGACGAACGGCGGCAGCACCCGCTTGTAGAGCAGCACCAGCACAGCGAATACCATCACGATGCCGGCGATGACGGCCAGGATGAAGTTCTGCACCAGTTCGCCCAGCCACTTCTGCATGCCCAGCTGCACCATTTCAACGCCTGACGGCAGATTCTTCAAGCTGGGCAGCTGGTTGACCTTCGCCTGCACATCACCCGACAGCAGGCCGGGGGCCAGATCCGCACCCATCTGGATGCGGCGCTGCTGGTTGAAGCGGCGGATTTCGGTGGGGCCGGCGCCAAAGCTGATTTCGGCCACCACCTTCAGCGGCACGGTGCCGCCGCGGCTGGTGGGCACTGGCAGGTTTTCGATCGTGGACAGATTGCGACGCGACGATTCTGCCAGCGCCACGCGGATCGGGATCTGGCGATCGGCGACGCTGAACTTGGCCACATTCTGATCAATGTCACCCAGGGTGGCGATGCGGATGGTTTCCGACAGGGCCGCCGTGGTCACGCCCAGTTCGGCCGCCAGATCAAGCCGCGGCTTGATGGTGATTTCCGGCCGCTGCAGCCCGCCATCGATACGGGCCTGGCGCAATTCCGGCATGGCCCGCATTTCGGCGATGACCTGCTGTGCCGCCAGATCAAGCTTGATCGGATCGCTGCCGGTGAGGGTGATGTTCACATCGCGGCCGCCGCCCGGGCCGCCGCCATTCTGGCTGGCAAAGCCGATGCGTGCATCAGGAATGGCCGCCAGTTTCGGCGCCATCGCCCGTTCCCAATCGATGCGGTGCATCGACCGGTCTTTCTTCAGGGTGACATAGACATTGCCGCCGCCCACATCGACATCGGCAAAGGCCAGTTCCAGATCCGGGGACTGTTCCAGCACGGCGACGGCCTTGTCCACCACGGCTTCGGTCTGTGCCAGCGTAACGCCAGGCGGCAAGGACACGGTGACCTGGCTGCTGTCATTGTCTTCATCGGGCTGGAAGGTCATCGGCAGCATGATGAACAGGGCGACCGTGCCGGCCAGCGCCAGGCCGCCGATGCCGAACACCGTCTTCATGCGGTTGGCCAGCGCCCAGTTCAGGATGTTCATGTAGGTATCGACCCACTTGCCGGCGCCATGTTCGGCCTGGCCTTCGCTTTTCAGGAAGAAGGCGGCCAGCATCGGCGTGATCAGGCGGGCAACGGCAAGGCTGATCAGCACCGAAACCGCAACGGTGGCGCCGAAATTCTTGAAGAACTGGCCGGAAATGCCGGGCATCAGCGCCACCGGCAGGAACACCGCGACGATCGACATGGTGGTGGCAACCACCGCCAGCCCGATTTCATCGGCAGCGTCCATCGATGCCTGCCAGGCGGACTTGCCCATGCGCATGTGGCGGACGATGTTTTCGATTTCCACGATGGCATCATCGACCAGCACGCCTGCCACCAGGCTGAGCGCCAACAGTGACAATTGGTTGAGGCTGAAGCCGAGCCAGACATCGAGGAACCAGAAGGTGGGAATGGCCGACAGCGGGATCGCCAGCGCCGAAATCACCGTGGCGCGCCAATCGCGCAGGAACAGCCACACCACCAGCACGGCCAGCAGGGCGCCTTCGATCATCGCGTCGATAGCGCCGTGATACTGGCCCTTGGTGTAGTCCACCGTGGTGAAGATCAACCGGAAGGTCACCCTGGGGTTCTGGGCCCGCAGCTTTTCTATTTCCTTCATGGCTTCGTCATACACGGTGACGTCTGACGCGCCCTTGGCCTTGGCCATCGAGAAGCTGAGCACCTGACGGCCATTCAGCTTGGATACGGAGCGCTGTTCGGCATAGGAATCGCGCACATCGGCAATGTCGGCAAGGCGGATGCTGCGGCCCTGGCCCAGGTTGATCTGGGTTTCGCCAAGGCCAATGGCGTTGCGGGCGTTGCCGATCACCCGCACCGATTGTTCGGCACCGGCGATTTCGGCACGGCCACCGGCGGCGTTCAGGTTCACCTGACGCAATTGCGCGTTCACCTGGCTGGCGGTGACGCCATAGGCCTGCATGCGATCGGGATCGAGGATGACGCGGATTTCGCGGCTCACGCCGCCCGACCGGCGCACCTGGGCCATGCCGGGCACACCGAGCAGTCGCTTGGCCACCGTGTTGTCAACGAACCAGCTCAGTTCCTCCAGCGTCATTGCGGTGGATTCAACCGAGTAATAGGCGATGGGCCCGCCGGCGATGTCCACGCGGTTGACCTGGGGCTGCAATATGCCCTGCGGTAGATCGGAACGGATATTGGCCACCGCGTCGCGCACATCGTTGATGGCGCGATCGACAGGGGTGCCGATGGCGAACTGCACCATGGTGCGGCTGGTGCCCTCGGAGACGAAGCTGTTCACCTCGTCAACGCCGGTGATGTTGCGCACTGCCGCCTCAACCCGCTGCGTGACCTGGTTTTCCAGTTCCTCCGGCGCGGCACCGGGCTGGGCCACGATGATCTGGGCGCCCGGAAACTCCACATCCGGTTGGTTGTTGATGTCCATCGCGCGGAACGACAGCACACCGGCCAGCATCAGCAGGGTGAACAGCACCAGCGGCGGCACCGGATTCTTGATGGACCAGGCGGAAATATTGCGCATTGGTTAAGCCTTGACGGGGTTCAGCCTTGTCTGTTCTCAGCGGGCGGCGGCAGGCGCAGCCAGCACGGGCTTGATCTTGTCACCCGGCTTCAGGAAGGCGCCGGCACTGGCCACCACCCGTTCCGTGCCATTCAGGCCGGCCGCAATGCCAACGCCGGCATCGCTGATCGTGCCCACCGTTATGGCCCGGCGTTCCACCTTGTTGTCCTTGCCCAGCACCATGACGAAATTGCCGTCCACATCGGCCAGCACCGCCGATTGCGGCAGCAGCGGCCGGCTGGACTGGCCGGCTTCGATGCGGGCGCGGGCAAAGGCCCCGACGCGCAGGCCGGGCGAATAATCCAGCTGGATGCGCACAACGCCCTGGCGGTTGGCCGCATCGATCACCGGATCCAGCAACCAGACCGTGCCCTTGTAGCCATTGGTGGAGCCCACCGGCGTCACCGTCGCGGTCATGCCGGGGCGCAGACGCGCCATATCCTGTTCGGCCACCTGGGCGCGCATTTCCAGCGTGCCGCCTTCGGCAATGCGGAACAGCGCGCCGCTGCCGGGGCCAACCACCTGACCGGTTTCGACGTTGCGGGCCAGCACCAGGCCAGCCGCCGGCGCGCGCACGTCCAGCCGTTCGGCGCGTTCGCGCGCAGCGTTCAGCTGGGCGCGGGCGACGCCCACGCGCGCCACGGCGCCATCACGGGCGGCAAGCCGCTGATCGATATCGGCCCGGCTGATGAAGCCCTTGGCCACCAGGCTTTCCGCCCGCTTGAGATTGGCATCGGCCAGACGGGCCTCGGCCTCGGCCTGGCGCACGCCGGCGGCAAGCTGGGCGATTTCCTGCGTCTGCACCTGCCGGTCGATCTGGGCCAACACCTGGCCAGCGGCAACGCGCTGGCCCGGATCAACGGTCACGCGGACCACACGGCCGCCTTCACCCTGCACACCCACCGCGGCATCACGCCGGGCGGCGATGCTGCCGGGGGCAACCACGGCATCGGCCATCATGGTTGATCCGGGCACGATCACCGTCACTTCCGGCAAGGCGCCGGCCTGGGCGGCCGGCGGCGGCGCGGCCGGTGCCAGCAACTTCCAGCCGCCAACGCCAGCCACCCCGATCACCAGCGCGATCAGGGCCGGCTTGATCCAGCGGTTGCGGCGCGGGGTTTCGGCTTGTGTCACACCTGCATGCAGGGGAAACACGTCTGCACTGTCGGCTGAAATCTGGGCATTGTGGACGTTCATGGTCATAGATCCTCTGCAGGGTGTATTATCGAAATACATCACCGCATGCAAGGGGCTCTCATAGACGAATTTCGGGGGCTCCGAAAGCAGAATTGAGCATGACTCGGAGACGCGCGGGGTGGCATACTGCCGCCGCGTGCAAACCGCTGTCGGCGCTGTTGGTGCCCGGCCTCCAAAGGCGGGCCGCGGCGCGGATCAGGCGATCGTTACCCCGCCATCGATGACGAAATTCTGGCCCGTGGTGAAGGCGCCGGCCTTGCCGGCCAGGAACACCGCCATGCCGGCGATTTCATCGGGCGTGCCGATGCGTTTCAATGGCGCGGTGGCGGTGGAGCGCTTCAGGGTTTCGGGATCGTCCCACAGCGCCTTGGCAAAATCGGTCTTGATCAGGCCGGGCGCGATGCAGTTCACGCGCACATTGTCCGGCCCATATTCGCAGGCCAGATTGCGGGCGATCTGCATGTCGGCAGCCTTGGAAATGCAATAGGCGCCGATGATGGTGCTGCCGCGCACGCCGCCGATGCTGCTGATGATGGTGATGCTGCCACCCTTGCGGGCGCGCATCGCCGGGGCGACCATGGAGATCAGCCAGTGGTTGGAAACAATGTTGTTCTGCAGGATCTTGGTGAAGGCTTCATCGCTGATCCCGGCCTGCGGGCCATAATAGGGATTGCTGGCGGCATTGCAGACCAGGTGATCAATCTGGCCCCATTTGGCGATGGTGGCATCCACCAGGGCCTGCAGACTGTCCTTGCTGGCGATGTTGGCCGGCACGCTGATCGCGGCTTCGCGGCCCACGGCGGCGTTGATTTCGTCGCGCGCGGCTTCGCAGGCATCGGCCTTGCGGCTGGAGATGACGACATTGGCGCCATGTTCGGCCATGCGGTGGGCGATGGCCTTGCCGATGCCGCGGCTGGAACCGGTGATCAGGGCGGTCTGCCCGGTCAGGTCGAAGAGGGCTGGAATGGCCATAGGTCTGTCTCCCCAGTGGATGTTTGAACCATCCTAGGCCGGCGGCGGCACCAATGTCACGCCCCACAGATGACAGGTTGGTTACAGCCTGCCATCAAACGACATGACCGAATCAGCCCCGCCGAAACTATCGTCCGATGCCGTGCGCGCCACCATGTTGTCGTGCCTGTTCTTTGCCGGCTTTGGCGCGCTGATCCCGCACCTGCCGACCTGGCTGGATGCGGCGCAGGGCTTCACCGGCGTGCAGATCAGCCTGGTGCTGACCATCGGCGGCCTGTCGCGGATCATTGTCGGGCCGTTGACGGCCGCCTGGGCGGCCGGCCAGGCCGACAAGCGCGCGCCGTTGTTCCTGTTCGCCTTCCTGCTCACCGCCGGCTTTGCCGGGCTGTGGTTCGTGCAAGGCTTCTGGCCGGTGTTTGCCATCATCCTGTTGATGGACGTGGGTTTCTGGGGCCTGTTGCCGGCCGTGGAGGCGGCCTTGATCCGCCTGACCAAGACTGGCCTGCCGCCCTATGGCGTGGCGCGCGGCCTGGCGTCGGCGGCGTTCATTGTCGGTTCGTCCAGCGTGGGGGCGCTGGTGACGGATTTCGGGCCGTGGGCGATCTGGGCCTGGCTGCTGGGTGTGTCGATCGCGCTGATCGGCGCGGCGTTCGTGATGCCCCGCGAACCGGTGCAGGGCAATGAGGAGGGTGATTTTGTCGGCCGTCTGAAGGATGGCATCGGCCTGCTCAAGAACCGCCGCTTTGCGCTGCTGATCTTTGCTGCCGGCATATTGCAGGCCACCCACGGCTATTTCTATGGCTTTGGCGTGCTGATCTGGACCAAGGATCAGGCGATTTCGCAGACGGTGGCCGGCAATCTCTGGTCGGTCGGCGTGGCGGTGGAAGTGCTCTTCCTGATGTTCCTGGGCGGCTGGTCGAGCCGTTTTGCCAGCGAGACGCTGATCCTGGTAGGGGCGATTGCCTGCATCATCCGCTGGACGGCGATGGCCTTTCTGCCGCCGGAACTATTGTTGTGGCCGCTGCAGGTGCTGCACGCCGGCACGTTTGCGGCCGTGTTTCTGGGCGCGATGCGGCTGGTCAACCAGATGATGGGCGATGAACAGACGGCGACGGCACAGATGATCTACATGGCGCTGGCATCGGCGCCAGCGCAGGCCTTCACCACCTTTGTTTCGGGCTATCTGTATGACGCGCTGGCGGCGACAGGCGATGCCGCGCTGGGCTATCTGGCGATGACCGGCGTGAGCGTGGTGGGCCTGGTGCTGTCAATCATGCTGTGGGTGACGCGGGCGAAGCCGGGCACCGTGCTGGCAGCGGCCTAACTGCGCAATTCCTGTTCCGGCTGGCTGGCATATTGCGGCAGCGGGATGGCGGCGGCGGCGGCGCGCAGCGCGTTGCTCCAGCGCCGGTTGAGTTCGCCGTAGTAATCGTCATCCACCTCGATGCGGTGGATCAATTCGAGATCCGACACGCCCGACCTGATGGTCGCGATGTCGATTGGAAGGCCAACGGCCAGATTTGATCGCATGGTGGCGCTGAACGAGATCAAGGCGATCTTCATCGCTTCTGACAATGGGGTTTCATAGGTGAGCATGCGATCCAGCACCGGCTTGCCATATTTGGTCTCGCCAATCTGCAGGAAGGGCGTGTCGGACTGGCACTCGATGAAATTGCCGGCACCATAGATCAGGAACAGCCGCGGGCGCCGTCCGCCGATGCTGCCGGCCAGCAGCAATGTGGCATCGGTGTAGACATTGTCGTCCTTCACCACCCGGTCGATCTCGGCCTTGGCGTCAGACAGGGCCTGGCCCACCAGTTGGGCGGCGCGGAACACGGTGGGCACGTCGGCCAGCGTTTCCTTTTCGCCGGTGTCGGGCATCGTCACGCCCAGCGCAACGCGCGACAAGGCGCTTTGGGTGACCGAAAGCGAGCCGGCCGATGCACACATGACCACACGATCAGGCCCATGTTCCATCACCCGCAGCTTGCGATAGCTGCTGATATTGTCCACGCCCGCATTGGTGCGGGTGTCCGCCATCAGCACCAGGCCTTCGCGCACCAATATGCCAACGCAATAGGTCATGCCATTTCCCCCACGGGCTTTGGCTGATGTAGCCTTCGATGCCGCAGCCCGGCAAGAGGCTCAGGCCTGCTGTTGGCCTTCGGACTGGCGTTGTGACTGGCCGCCCAGTGCGCCCAGGCCCGGATGCTGGCCACTGGCCTGGGTGGTCACCGCGACGTCCATGGTTTCGGTGCCGCCGCCGCGGCGGGCGCCCCGCACCGGCGCCGCATCGCGGTAATCCAACCCGACAGCGACGCGCAGATAGGATTCAGTGGCGCACATGCCGTTGGTGGGATCAAAGGCCACCCAGCCCAGATCCGGCACCAGGGCTTCGGCCCAGGCATGGGCGGCGGGCTGGGTGATCAGGCCATCATTGCGCACCAGATGGCCGGAGACATAGCGGGCGGGAATGCCGAGGCTGCGCACCACGCTGAGGAAGACATGGGCATAATCCTGGCACACGCCGGCCTTGAGCGCGAAGCTGTGGGCGGCATCGGTGTGGGAATGGGTGACATCGGGATCAAAGGTGAACTGCTCATACAAAAAGCTGGTGAGCCGGTGGCAAGTGGCAAGCGCATCGTCGGCATCGATCTGGCGGGCAAGTGCCCGCAGGCCATCATCGGGCCGGGTGAGATCGGTCTGGCGCAGGAAGACCTGGGCCGGCAGCCGTTCATAACTGCCAGACACCACGCCATGGCTTTCCACCGTGTCCACTTCGCCGGCGACATGCAGGGTCAGGCGCTTCACCGGCCCATCGGGGTAGAACATGTGGGTGATGTTGCCGAATGCATCCTCGGCGCGCTTCAGATGGCCATCAACATCCGTATCGATGCGCCAACCCACGATATGCTGCCCCTCATGCCCGGCCGGCTGCACCCGCAGCAGCTGCAACACATCATTGGCCGCATGGGCATAATCATAGATGGTGCGATATTCGACCCTGATGCGCATGTTCGGCTTTCAGAACAGATATTGTTCGGCGATGGCTTCGCCCAGCCGGTTGTTGTCGATGATGAACTGGGTCAGAAATTCGTGCAGGCCAAAGGCAAAGATCGCGTCGATATTGCCCCCGGCCAGCTTGGCATGGCCGGCCGTGGCCAGCCGGTGCGCCGGCCCGCGGCGGCCGCTGTTGCTGGCCAGCAGATCAAGGTGGCGCAAGATCTCGTCATAACAGGCCGCCAGGCTGCGCGGGAGCTGCCGGTTGACGATCAGCAGATCGGCAACCAGCCACGGCTTCACACTGTCGTTATAGACCCAGCGATAGGCGGTCATCGCCGATACGGTGCGCAGGATCGTCGTCCACTGGAAATAATCCAGGCTGCCGCCCACCGGTTCGTCGCGGGGCAGCAGCAGGTGATATTTCACGTCGAGCAGCCGGGCCGAATTGTCGGCCCGTTCGATGGCGGCGCCCAGATTGAGGAACCAGAAGGCGTCGCCGCGCAGCATGGTGCGATTGGCCGCGCCATCAAAGGCCGCCACGGCATGTTTCACATATTCGATCATCTGCGCCAGCGTTTCGCGGCTGGACAAATGGGTGCCATAACGGCTGACCTCCAGCCAGGCGGTGTTGATCGCTTCCCACGCCTCTTCCGTCAGCGCGGTGCGCACGGCGCGGGCGTTGGAACGTGCCGACTCGAGGCAGGACCGGATCGACGAGCTGTTGCCGGCGTTGAGGGTGAGAAACTCGGTTACCTCATGCTCGTCGACGGCCATGCCGGTGGCGGCAAAGGCCTCGATCTGGCAGGCGGCGGCCAGCGCCGATTCCCAGGCGTTGGAGGCGCCACCATAAGAGGAGGGCAGGGCGGCCAGCCTCTGGGTGGCTTCGATCAGGCGGGCACTGAAATCGGCGCGCTCCAGATAGCGGCCGATCCAGTAGAGGTTTCCTGCGGTGCGGCTCAGCATGGCGTGGGCTCCGCCTGCATCAAGAAGCGCACGTCATCCCGCAACAAGCTCAGCATGACGGGTATTGATTGGAGGATAGCCGCGTTACGCATCGATGATCCACGTATCCTTGGTACCGCCGCCTTGTGATGAATTCACCACCAGGCTGCCGGCGGTCATCGCCACGCGGGTGAGGCCGCCGGGAATGATCCGCACCCCGTCGCTGCCGGTGAGCACGAACGGGCGCAGATCAACATGGCGGGCCGCGATGCCGCCATCGGTGGCGGTGGGGCAGGTGGACAGCGCCAGCGTGGGCTGGGCGATGAACTTTTCCGGATTGGCCTTCAGCTTGGCGGCAAAGGCAGCAATGGTGGTTTTCGAGGCATGCGGGCCAACCAGCATGCCATAGCCGCCCGAGCCATCCACTTCCTTCACCACCAGTTCCGGCAGGTGATCCAGCACATACATAAGCGATTCGGCCTCACGGCAGCGCCAGGTCGGCACATTGGCCAATATGGGCTCCTCCCCCATGTAGAAGCGGACGATTTCGGGCATATAGCTGTAGATCGCCTTGTCATCGGCAATGCCAGTGCCCACCGCATTGGCCAGCGTGACATTGCCGGCGGCATAGGCCGACATCAGGCCAGGCACGCCCAGCATCGACGATGGTTCAAACACCAGCGGATCGATGTAGTCATCGTCCAGCCGGCGATATATCACGTCCACCCGCTGCGGGCCTTCGGTGGTGCGCATGAAGACGATATCGTCGCGAACGAACAGATCGCTGCCCTCCACCAGTTCGATGCCCAATTTGTCGGCCAGGAAACTATGCTCGTAAAAGGCCGAATTATACTGGCCGGGGGTGAGCAACACGCAGGTGGGATGGCTGCCGCGCTGTTTGCGGGGAGAGACGCTGGCCAGCGTCTCCAGCAGCTTTTCCGGATAGGTTTCCACCGGTGCCACCTTCACCTGATCAAACAGATCGGGCACCAGTTTCAGCATCACCTCGCGGTTTTCCAGCATGTATGACACGCCGGACGGGGTGCGCGCATTGTCTTCCAGCACGAAAAAATCATCCGGGCCGGTGCGTACCAGATCGATGCCGGCAATATGCACCCACACGCCGCCGGGCGGCCGCCGGCCCACCATGTGCAGGCAATAGGCCGGGTTCATCAGCACCAGTTCGGCCGGAATGATGCCGGCCTTCAAGATATCCTGCGGGCCATAGACATCGGCGAGGAACATGTTGAGCGCGGCCACACGCTGCTTCAGGCCCTGTTCCAGTCGCTGCCATTCCGGCCGGGTGATGATGCGCGGCACGATATCGAACGGGATCAACCGTTCCGTCGCCTGGGCATCGCCATAGACGGCAAAGGTGATGCCGATGCGGCGGAAAAACAGTTCCGCCTGCGCCCGCCGCGCTGCCATCAATTCGTGCGGACTGTCGGCCAGCCATTGCCGGATGGCGCGATAGGCCGCCGTCACCCCTTCCGGCGAACGCGGATCGTAAAACTCGCCGGTGCCGAACATTTCATCAAAGGCTGGCAGCGCCTGCATTGCCCCTCCCGCCATGGTTGCATCAGTTTTGTGCGCAGCCGGCCGAAACAACGCAAGGTTATTATTGCGTATTGGTCAGATCAGGCCGGAGGCGCGCATCGAAACATGGCCCGAAGCCCCGATGATGACATGATCATGCACGGCAAGGCCCAGATGCCGCCCGGCTTCGATGATGGCGCGGGTCATCTGGATGTCGTCGCGGCTGGGCTGTGGATCGCCCGATGGATGATTATGCACCAGCACCACGGCCGCCGCGCCCAGATCCAGCGCCCGCTTGACGATTTCGCGGGGATAAACGGGTGCCGCATTCACCGTGCCGTCGTTCATCACTTCATCGCGGATCATGATGTTGCGGTTGTTGAGGAAAATCACCCGGAACTGCTCGGTGGGCCGCTGCGCCAGGCTGGCATGGAGATAGTCGAGCAGGGCCTGCCAGCCGCTCAGTACCGGCCGGTCGAGCGCCCGAGTGCGCAGGGCCCGCAGCATGACGGCCTCGACAAATTTGATCGCGGCTGCTGCGCCATCGCCCAGGCCGTCGACGCGCTTCAACTC
>Ga0075154_10001388_pt1 | contig 17496 bp, 18 predicted proteins | sample JI71714BDNA_FD_70965 | JGI IMG/M metagenome (GOLD analysis project Ga0075154, IMG submission 70965) | Wastewater effluent complex algal communities from Wisconsin, to seasonally profile nutrient transformation and Carbon sequestration -... | ecosystem: Engineered > WWTP > Effluent > Algae...
CGCGAATTGGCCGGCGCCGATATCGACGGCCTGCTGTTCACCGGATCGGCGCAAACCGGCATCGCGCTCAATCGCCAATTCGCAACCCGACCCGACAAGATTCTTGCGCTTGAAATGGGCGGCAACAATCCGATCATTGTCTGGGATACAAACGATATTCACAGCGCCGCGGTTTTGGTGGTGCAATCGGCCTTTATGTCGGCGGGCCAACGGTGCACTGCCGCGCGGCGCATGATCGTCAAAGACAGTTTGTACGACATCATCGTGCCCGAAGTAAAACGGCTTGCAGACCGGTTGGTGATCGGAGAACCCTATGGCGAACCGGCACCCTTCATGGGTCCGGTGATCGACAATGACGCGGCTGACGGACTGACAGAAAGTTTTCTTGCGTTGATGAGCCACGGTGGGCGACCAATCCGCCACATGACCCGCCCGGTCAAAGGACGCCCCTTCGTCTCGCCCGGCATTATCGATGTGACCGAAATGAAAGAGCGCCCGGATCTGGAGCTGTTTGGTCCGCTGTTGCAAATCATCCGCGTCTCGGAATTCGATGCCGCAATCGACGAAGCGAACAATACGCGTTTCGGTCTGTCTGCGTCGTTGATCGGCGGCACTGCCGAGCAATATAACAAATTCTGGGCGAACAGCAGGGCTGGCATTGTCAACTGGAACTCGCCAACCAACGGTGCCTCGTCCGCAGCGCCCTTTGGCGGCATTGGCATTTCGGGCAACCACCGCCCCAGCGCCTATTACGCTGCCGACTATTGCGCCTATCCGGTGGTGTCTTCAGAAATCGAAGTCCCCAAGGCAATGATTGGCATCGGGCTGCGTGATGACGAGCATGTCGCGGTCTCTGCGGATGACATCTCTGTCGGCGCTAAGTAATTGCCAAATTTGGCTACTGCTCCCACAACGGGCTAGATGAAGCGCGAGGATATATTCGAATTTTACCGGAGGCTGGCCGAGGCCAACCCTTCGCCGGAAACCGAACTCGCCTATGGCAACGATTATCAGCTGCTGGTCGCTGTCGTTTTGTCCGCGCAGGCAACCGATGTCGGGGTGAACAAGGCGACGCGCAAGCTGTTTGAAAGCATCAAAACCCCCGCCGACATGGTCGCGCTGGGCGAAGACGTGCTTAAATCGCACATCAAGACCATCGGGTTGTTCAACGCCAAGGCCAAAAATGTCATCGCACTGTCGGAAATATTGGTTCGCGACCATAACGGCATCGTCCCCGCCAACCGTGACGCGCTGGAGAAATTGCCAGGCGTGGGTCGCAAAACCGCCAATGTGGTGATGAACACGGCCTTTGGTGCAGAGACATTCGCGGTGGACACGCACATCTTCCGCGTCGGCAATCGCACCGGTATCGCGCCGGGCAAAACCCCGTTGGCGGTCGAAAAGTGGTTGGAGAAGAAAACCCCTGCTCCGTTCCGCTTGGGCGCGCATCATTGGCTGATCCTGCATGGCCGCTATATCTGCAGGGCGCGCAAACCCGAATGCTGGCGCTGTCCGGTTGTCGATCTGTGCCGGTTCAAAGCCAAAACCCCAGCGCCGAAGCCATCCGCAGTCAGCCCGCATTCAGGCTGATTATGTAAATTGATCTCGTGTGATATTGCTGCGGAGAATCGAGATGAACAGATTTGCGCTTGGATCGATTGGATTGGCACTCATGGTATCGGGCTTAACCGTCGCGGACGCGGCGGGTTTTGGCGCAAAACGCGCCAAGGCCTTGACCGAGCTTCAACCCTCCGGCGACCCGGTAAACTGCATCACCACCAGCCGGATCGATACGACCCGCATCATCAACAATTCGACCATCGATTTCAAAATGCACGACGGCAAAACCTATCGCAACACGCTGCCGCACAGCTGTCCCGGGCTACTGTCCGAAGACCGCTTCCTCTATCGCACCACCGGCAACAGCCTGTGCAGTGTCGACACCATCCGCGTCCTGCACAGCTATGGAGCGCAGTTGAGCGAGGGTGTCGGCTGCGGACTTGGTAAATTCCAGCCAGTGGCCAAGGTTGCGGCTAACTGATCACCCCGAACAGGTCATGCTCGTCAGCATCCTCGATCAGCACATCGACAATATCGCCCGCCTGTACATTGGCTGAAACATCGCGCAGATAGACATGGCCGTCAATTTCGGGTGCGTCGGCTTGTGATCTGGCGGTGGCGCCGATGCTGCCATCCTCGTCGGCTTCACCCACTTCGTCGATGATAGCCGGAAGCACGCGGCCGATCTTCGCTACCTGTTTCGCTGCGCTGATCGCGGCGGTTTTTTCCATGATCCGCTGGTACCGCTCTTCCTTGATCTCTTCTGGCACCGGATCGGGCAGCGCATTTGCAGCGGCGCCTTCGACCGGCTCGAAGCGGAAGGCTCCTACCCGGTCAAGCTGCGCTTCGTCGAGCCAGTCGAGCAGATATTGAAAATCGGCCTCGGTTTCGCCGGGAAAGCCGACGACGAAGCTGGAGCGGATCGCAATATCGGGCGCGATGCTGCGCCAGTTGCGGATGCGCTCAAGCACCTTGGCTTCGTTGGCGGGGCGTTTCATCGCCTTCAACACCGAAGGTGCTGCATGCTGGAACGGGATGTCGAGATAAGGCGCCAACAGCCCATCGGCCATCAGCGGTATGACATCGTCAACATGCGGATAGGGATAGACATAGTGCAGCCGCACCCACGGTGCTTTGCCGCTGCTATCGCGCAGTCCCCCCAGTTCGCGCGCCAGATCGGTCATGTGCGCACGCACCTGCCGCCCTTTCCAGTCGCGCGGTTCGTGGCGAGTATCGACACCATAGGCTGAAGTATCCTGGCTGATCACCAGCAATTCCTTGGTCCCCGCAGAAACCAGCTTTTCCGCCTCGCGCAGCACAGCATCTATCCGGCGGCTCGCGAGTTTGCCGCGCAAGGACGGTATGATGCAGAAGGCACAGGCATGATTGCAGCCCTCTGAAATCTTCAGATAGCTGTAATGGCGCGGGGTCAGTTTCAATCCGCCTTCGGGGACCAGATCGACAAAGGCACCGCGCGCTGGCGGGGCGGCTTCATGGACCGCAGCCACCACATCCTCATATTGGTGCGCGCCAGTAACCGCGAGCACTTCAGGGAAGCGTGCGCGGATCAACTCGGCCTCATTTCCCATGCAGCCAGTGACAATCACGCGGCCATTTTCGGCAATCGCCTCTCCAATCGCCTCAAGGCTTTCTTCCTTGGCACTGTCGAGGAATCCGCAGGTATTGACCAGTACGACATCGGCCCCCTGATAATCGGGCGACATCGCATAGCCATCGGCGCGCAATTTGGTGAGGATACGTTCGCTATCGACGAGCGCCTTGGGGCAGCCCAGTGATACCATTCCCACACGGGGCGCTGCTTCGATCTTGGTGGCCATAATCCGCGCGCGATAGGCGTTTTCGCTTTGCTTGTCACGGATGCTATTTGCGCGCATGATTGCAACGCTTTGTAACAGAGGGAGAGGGGTAATGTGGGAGATTAGCTGGATCGCGGTGATTGCGGCAACAATTATAGCCTTTGTCGTAGGTGGGCTGTGGTATGGACCACTTTTTCTCAAACCATGGCAACGCGAAGCAGGCATTAGCGACGCAGACATGCAGCGGCGCCATCCTGCCAAAGTATTTGGCGGTGCGATCCTTCTGCAACTGTTCGCTGCCTATTTCATGGGCCATGTTTTTGCGACCTATGGCGGACTGTCTGTGATCTCGACCATTTTGACGGCACAGGGTATCGCGCTTGCCTTCATCGTCACTGCGCTTGGCGTAAATTATCTGTTCGCGGGACGATCGCTCAAACTGTTTCTGATTGATGCAGGCTATTATTTGGTCACCTACACGCTGATGGGTGTAGCCTTCGCTTATCTAGGCTGAGAAAGGACGAAATATGGCCAATGTAAATCTGCTCGCGATATTGATCGCAGCCGCCAGCGGCTTTCTGGTCGGTGGTATCTGGTACGGGCCTTTGTTCGGCAAAGCGTGGCAAGCCGAAATTGGCTTGTCCGACGACCAGCTGAAAAATTCGAACATGCTGAAAATCTATGGAACCACCTTTCTTTTCAGCTTGTTGTCTGCGGTATTTCTCGGCCATTTGCTCGCGCATTTCCCCGATGCAGATTTCAGGCGGGTGATGATGATTTCGACCGGCATTGCGCTGGCCTTTGTCGGCCCGGCGATTGGCACCAACTATTTGTTCGGACGCAAATCGGGCAAGTTGTTCGCGATTGATGCCGGCTATTGGCTGGTTTTCTATGCCGCGATGGGTTTGGTGTTCGCGCTTTTGGGGGCTTAGCTGCGCGCAGGCAATTTGGTCAGCGGATCTAGCGGCTTCCTATCCTTGCGAATTTCGAAATGCAGTTGCGGGGTATCGACATAGCCGGTGTCCCCGACGCCGCCGAGCAACTGCCCACGCTTTATCCGGTCGCCGCGCGCGACATTGATTGTCCCCAAATGGCCATAGGCAGTCACCCAACCACCGCCATGGTCGATCAACACCAGCCCGCCATAAACCCCGATTTCATTGCCCGCATAGGCAACCACGCCGTCGCCAGCGGAAGCAACCGGTGCGCCTTCACCAGCGCCGATGTTAATGCCGTCATTCACCCGCCCGCCGCCTTGGCTGCCATAACGCGATACGAGCGTGCCATTGACGGGCCAGCCAAAGGCTCCGGCAAAATTGGCCGCGATCGGAGGAAGTGCTGGCAAACTCGCTTGTGCGGGCTGACCACCGGTGACGATGTCGTCAATGTTGAGCGAAAAGGAGGCAGCGCGCTGTTCGGGCGACGGCTCACCTGTCACCGGCACCGCAGCCGCCCCGTCGGGAAGGCGCAGATTCTGCCCCACTTGCAACACATAGGGCGGCGGCAATTTGTTGAGCGAGACCACATCCGTCCAGGACACGCCATAGGCGCGGGCAATGGCGATGCCAGTCTCGCCCGCGCCCACGCGGTGGAAAAGGCCGCCGGGAATGTTCAGCCTTTGCCCTGCCTTCAGCATATAGGGCGGAGTGAGGCCATTGGCCTCGGCAATTGCCGTCGCCCCGGCGCCGCTTTTGTTGGCGATGGCGAACAGACTATCGCCCGGCTGGACGATATAGACCGCTGCATCGACCCGCCGCGCATTATTCTGCACCGCCGCCGGGCTCCAGCTCGGCGTCTCCTCGACAATCTCGCGTTCGGGGACAATCACCGGTGCGCGCGGGTTTGCGGTGGCATCAACATCGGGGTTTTCCGAAGAGGAGCCGGAACGGATGCGATAATCCTCACCGCCGCGCGGTATGCATCCGGACGCCAGCGCCGATGCCGTCAAAACGATCAGCAAACTGCGCATCGCCCTATCCCCCCAAATTGCCCTATTTAAATGCCGCCTCCAGCGTGGCGAGCGATGGGCGGTGCGTCAAGTCCAGCTGCAACGGCGTTACCGAAATATAACCGTCATCGACCACTTCAAGGTCGGTGTCGTGCCCCGATGTATGTTCAACCCCGTGCAGCCCGAACCAGTAATAATCATAACCACGCGGGTCGGTGCCTTTGACAATCGAACCGCGGCTATAGTCATGAAAGCCTTGGCGCACGACCTGCACACCCTTGACTTCATGCCCCGGAATGGGCGGGAAGTTGACATTGACCAGAGTGCGCGGCGCGAATTCCATGGCGATCAGCGGCGCCAGCACCTTTGCCCCCCAGCTTTCGGCAGCGGCAAAGGGCACTGCATCGGCCATGCCTTCGCGGCTATACACCTGACTCAGCGCAATCGCGCGAACCCCGGCAAGCGCGCCTTCCATCGCCGCAGAAACCGTACCCGAATAGGTAATATCATCGCCCAGATTGGCCCCGCGATTGACGCCCGAAAGCACAACATCGGGCCGCGCGTCCTTCATGATCACTCCCAATGCCATCATCACTGAATCGGTCGGGGTGCCGCTGACCGAATAATGCTGGTGACCATGTTCGCGGATACGTACTGGGCGGGTCAACGTGAGCGAATGCCCAGCGCCTGAATTTTCCTCGCCGGGTGCGACGATCCAGATATCGTCGCTGAATTCACGCGCAATTTTTTCGAGAACCTTGAGCCCGGGAGCGTGGACGCCATCGTCGTTGGTAAGGAGGATTCGCATTCAAAAATTCCGTTCAATTCAACACCGTAGTGCTGAGTCTGTCGAATCACGCTCATCAGCGTTGCGCTACATCTGCTACGCGCCCTTCGACAAGCTCAGGGCTACGGTTGTGTTAAGGGCGCAAGGTTTCCACCCCACCCATATAAGGCACCAAAACCTCAGGCACCCGCACACTGCCGTCGGCCTGCTGATAATTTTCCAGCACCGCGACTAATGTACGGCCAACCGGCAAACCAGAGCCATTCAGCGTGTGGACAAAACTTGTCCCCTTTCCTTCAGCGGGCCGATAGCGCGCATTCAGCCGCCGCGCCTGCCAGTCGCCAATATTCGAACAGCTCGAAATCTCGCGATATTGCCCTTGTCCCGGCAACCATACCTCAAGGTCATAAGTCTTGCGCGCGTTGCCCATATCGCCCGTGCACAGGATGATCTTGCGATAATGCAACCCCAACGCCTGCAACGCCGATTCGGCGGCGGCGGTCATCCGTTCATGTTCGGCAGCACTGTCTTCGGGACGGGTGATTGAGACCAGTTCGACCTTTTCAAACTGGTGCTGCCGGATCAGCCCCTTGGTATCGCGCCCAGCCGCCCCGGCTTCTGACCGAAAACAGGGCGTCAACGCGGTCAGCCGGATCGGCAAAACAGCCTCATCCAAAATCTGCTCGCGTACCGAATTGGTCAGAGACATTTCTGCCGTCGAAATCAGCCAACGGCCATCAGTGGTCTGGAATAGATCCTCGGCAAATTTGGGGAGCTGACCGGTGCCATAGGCCGCTTGCGTGTTGATCATATAAGGCGTGACGCATTCGGTATAGCCGTTCACCTGCGTCTGGTGATCGACCAGAAACTGCCCGATAGCGCGGTTCAAGCGGGCAATCTGCCCGCGCATGAAGGAAAAGCGGGCGCCCGCCATCGCGACGCCGGTTTCAAAATCGAGCCCCAGAGCGGGGCCAATGTCGCTATGTTCGCGGGGGGCGAAATCGAAATGCGGCTTCTCGCCCCATTTTGACAATTCCACATTGTCATTCTCATCGGCACCATCGGGAACATCGTCGAACGGCAGGTTGGGCAAGACAGCAAGGAGATTATGCAACTCTTCGCCAAGCGCGCGCTCTTGTTCTTCAAGCGCCGGCAACCGGTCTTTCAAAGCGCCAACCTCGGCCTTCAGCGCCTCGGCAGTCGCGGTGTCGCCTTTGCCCTTAGCGGCGCCAATTGCCTTTGACGCTTCATTGCGGCGGGCCTGCCCGTCCTGCAATTCGGTGAGAACAGCGCGACGACGTTCGTCCAGATCGACGATCAACCCGGCAACAGGCTCTGCCCCACGGCGCGCCAGTGCTGCGTCGAAGGCTGCTGGATTTTCACGGATAAGCTTTAAGTCATGCATGGCAATGGCCTATGCCGAGCCGCGCCGCAACGCGCAAGCCCGCACAAACGAAAAGGGCGGCCCGAAGACCGCCCCCTCAACATATCGGAGCCTTCCGATTTCAGGCCGCTTCGGCCATTTTCTGTTTCTTCGCATTGCGACGGCGGGCAAAGAGGCCTGCCGCTGCCGCACCGAAGAGGAGCACCATCGGTGGAGCGGGGACATCGGTTCCGCCGCTTGAGCCGCCCGAACTTCCGCCGTTCGAGCCGCCGCTGCTGCTCGATGAGGAAGAGGATGAGCTGCTCGAGGAAGACGAACCGCTTGACGATCCCGAGGAGCCCGAAGAACCCGACGATCCGGTCGAACCACCAAAGCTGGACGAACCACCTGAAGAGCCGCTCGACGAACTCGATGAGCTGGACGACGAAGACGAAGACGACGACGACGACGACGAGCCGCTGCTGCCACCCGAGCTTCCGCTCGAACCGCTGCTGCCGCTTGATCCGCCGCTACCGCCCGATCCGCCGCTGCTATGGCCGCCGCTGCTTCCGTCGCCACCGCTGCTGTGTCCACCACTGCTGTGTCCACCACTGCTGTGGCCGCCGCTGCTGTGTCCACCACTGCTATGACCGCCGCTGCTGTGTCCACCACTGCTGTTGCCGCCATTGCTGCCACCGCTGCTACCCGAGCTGGACGAGGATGAGCTGCTCGATGAAGAACTGCTCGACGATGAAGAGCTGGATGAGCTGGTGCTGACGCCACCTGTTGATGTGGATACACCACCGGTCGAAGTTGAGACGCCGCCGGTAGAGGTCGAAACACCACCGGTCGAAGTGCTGACGCCGCCGGTCGAGGTCGAAACGCCGCCTGTGGAGGTCGAAGTCGAGACGCCGCCGGTCGAGGTGCTGACGCCGCCTGAGGTGCTGGATGTGCTGGTCGAACCGCCGGTGCTGGTGAACCCGCCCGTGCTGGTTGATCCACCTGTGCTGGTGAAGCCGCCGGTGCTGGTCGAACCTGAAGAGGTCGACGAGATGACTACGCTGCCGCCACCGCTGCTTCCGCCGCCACCACCGCCGAAGAAACCTCCGAAGAAGCCGCCACCGCCGCCGCCAAATCCGCCGCCGCCACCGAGGACAACGGGAACGCCGCCGCCGCCGAAATCACCCTGAGGCATTGGCGGGGGAGGAGCATAAGGCATCGGCATAGGAGGCATGGGCACGCCACCCTGGCTCGCCACAGTAACCGTTCCCGGCGTGCAAGCCGTGGTCACAGTGCGCGTCACCTTGCGGATACGCTTGACCTTGCGGACAGGCGCTTTGCGCGCAATCTTGCGGGCTTTCCACTTTTTGGGTGCTGCTTTCTTGGCATAGCGCACTTTCTGCACCTGCGCAGGCGGCGAATCCGCTACCTGAACAGCACCAGCCCCCATCAAAGCACCGCCACATGTGCATGCGCACAATTTTGCCAAAGCCATGCGTACCGACATAGTCTTAGACCTTTTCCCTTGCTGCGAACCGTTTCCCTACCCGACATGGGTTAAAATTGTGGTTCACCGATTGAGTGACATGGCCAGATGTCTGGCGCCCCTGCAACGCTATTAACCCTATTCGCGGCGGCTAGACAAAAAAAATCTGGCAATTCCAAGCCAAATTCAGGCAAACGTCCCGAACTGACACTATTTGTCAGTCCAAACGTTAACCGCAGCCGAACTTGGCGTTGGCACCGCGTACGAATTTGTCGATCGAGCAATGCCGTTTATCGAGCGATAACGCCTGACTGCTTTTGCTGCTTGTGAACGCCGTACCCCCCGTCTATAGCGCCGCCCGAGAGACCCGACGGGTTCCGAATCCCGACCCGGCGAAACGGACAACGAGGTGGAGACATCTTTATGGGCCCTGGTGCCAGTACGGACAAAATTTCCGATACAATCAATGGTTTGAACGACGATGTCGATCCAGGCTATGTGCCTTCAGACGACGAACCGTTTATGAGCGAACGGCAATTGCGCTATTTTGAGCGCATGCTGAACAAATGGCGTGAAGACATATTGGAAGAATCACGCGGCACGCTGAACCAGCTTCAGGACGGCCCGATCCGCGAACCTGATTTGAACGACCGAGCATCAAGCGAAACCGATTGGGGTATCGAGCTGCGCACCCGCGACCGGCAGCGCAAACTGATTGCCAAAATCGATGCGGCTCTGCGGCGGATACACGAAGGCGAATATGGCTATTGCCAGGTCACCGGCGAGCCAATCTCGCTTGCTCGCCTGCGTGCCCGCCCAATCGCCACAATGACGCTTGAGGCGCAGGAACGCCACGAGCGGCAGGAACGGGTTTCGCGCGACGATTGATGCTAGACCCACGAGGCAGGCCTCAACCCTGCCTCGCATCCAAAGCCGTCAATAAGTAACGATCTTCACCTTTTGCCCCACCTTGACCGTGGCGGTCCCAGAAAGACCATTCAACGCGCGGAAACGTTCGGTCTGCAATGACTTATAGGCCATTTTCGCGGCTAGCGTTGCGACGGTGTCATTCTTTGCAACCTTCACCACCTGCAACTTGCGCGGTTTTACGGCAGCAGCTTCAGCCTGGGTAATCCGCGATACGCTTTTGAACATCGTGTCAAAGGGTGACGTGTTCACAGGATTGATTGCGGTGAAATGAAATGCCTGATTCGTCGCGAATTCATAGGCATAGACAGTCACCCGCACCTGCCCCTGCTGCGTCTGCACATCGGCGGTGGAGGAAAAGGCGGGAATGCCGTTGACCGTCGTTTCGGTGATCGCACTGGGTGTAATCTGCTGATTTTCGCCCGCAATCGCCTTGAAGGCCGCAGCAACATAGGCGGTCTTGTCGCCGCTATAGGCTGCGGTTTGGAATAATGCCTTGCCGCCGCTACCGTTGACCTGCACCGCCGACGAACTGTTTGCCATGCCATAGCCTGTTGGCACCGAGAATTTCAGTTTCAGCACCGGATGGATGAAATCCTGCCCCTCGATCACACCTTCCTTGGGGTCGTCATCAAACAACATGCCGTTGATCGCAGTGTAATGTGCATCGGCGTTGCGCACGCTGCTCTTTGGATATTTGGCGGCCCCTGTGGCCGCACGCGCGACTCGCTTGGCCGGGTCGGGGTGGGTGCTGGCCCATTCAGGCATTGGCCCGCCGAGATGTCCGGCAGCCGCTTGGTCAACCTGCGTCTGTAAAGCCAGCGAGGTCAGCATCGACGACAGTGCAAGTGGATCATAGCCCGCTTTGCTGAGATATTGGATGCCCAAATCGTCGGCTTCTTCCTCTTGTTTGCGCGAGTAAGACAGCGAAAACAGCTGCGCGACGGTGCCAGAATATTCTTTAGCAAATCCCCCTAATGCTCCGATCAACCCGCCATTATCGCCTAAAACTGCGCCAAGAATCGTACCGCCGACCCCAAGAATGCTTGCCAATCGAGCATTACTCTGCCGCTTCTTGCTGTGCCTCGCGCCGGTATGCCCGACTTCATGCCCCAACACACCCGCCATTTCGGCTTCGCTGTTGCACAAGGCGACCAATTGGCGGGTGATGTAAACATAGCCGCCTTCAATAGCGAAGGCGTTGTTCACCGGCGAATTCAACAGTGTGACAGTGAAATCACTTTCTTTAGCTGCCAGTCCCGACTGGAAAGCGATCTTCTTACCGACGCGAACAACATAGGAGGTCTGCGGGCTTTCCCACGCGCCGCCAAATTCCTTCATAATTTCCGGATGATATTTGGCGCCGGTCGCCTTTTCTTTCTCAGTGAAAAATTTGGGCGCGGCGGGTGCTTTTGCCTTTTTGGCGGCAAAAGCAGATTCGGGTGAGCCGCTCGCAAAAAGCATGGCGGTGGCGGCTGTGGCAAGAAAAAGCGATTTGCGCATAACTTATCCTTCCGGAAATCCAGATTGTCCGGATAGCATGATTATACGAGGACGCGCGTAAAATTTTGCCCGGACCGGACAACGAATTGGCGTTTAAAAGCGCCCCATCGCCAGAAACTTCTCATGGCGCTTTTGCTTAACCTGCCCGCGGTCAAGCGGAGCAAGCTCATCGAGCATTTTGCCAACCACTTTGCCCAGATTGGCAAGTGCCAGAGAATGGTCGCGGTGCGCGCCGCCTACGGGTTCGGGAACAATTGCGTCGATCACGCCTAGCCCCTTCAGATCGAGCGCGGTCAGCTTCATCGCCTGCGCAGCATCGGCCGCACGGTCGTTGGTCCGCCACAGGATCGAGGCGCAGCCTTCGGGCGAAATCACCGAATAGACCGCATGCTCGAACATCACGATCCGGTCTGCTGCCGCCAATGCTACCGCGCCGCCCGATCCGCCTTCGCCGGTAATGCAGGCAATCATCGGCACACCCAATGTCAGGCATTTTTCGGTCGACCGAGCAATGGCCTCGGCTTGACCGCGCTCCTCGGCCTGCACGCCGGGAAACGCACCCGAAGTATCAACCAGCGAAACCACCGGAAGCCCGAAACGGTCGGCAATCTCCATCAGCCGGATCGCCTTGCGATAACCCTCTGGCTTTCCCATGCCAAAATTGTGGCGCAGCCGGCTTTCGGTGTCGTCGCCCTTTTCATGGCCGATCACCACCACCCGGCGATCACCCAACCGGGCCAAGCCACCCATGATGGCCTGATCATCACCAAAGGCGCGGTCACCCGCAAGCGGCAGGAAATCGTCAAACAAGGTGGCGATGAAATGCTTGAAATGCGGCCGTTCGGGATGGCGTGCGACTTGCGTCTTCTGCCACGGCGTCAGCTTGGCATAGGTATCGGACAGCAGCTTGTCGGCTTTTGCGCGCAGTTTTTCGATTTCCGATGTTGCATCAATCGCCGATTCATCAGCGGTTTCCTGCAACTCGGCTATGCGGGCCTCCAAAGCGGCAACCGGCTTTTCAAAATCCAGATAAACGGTCATGGCGCTGCGTTAGAACCTGTATTGCCGGGGGTCAACGCGACAAAGTACGCTTGGCCAAGGGGTGTCGCTGATTGACCAGCTCGACCAGCTTGCTTGAATCGACATGGGTATAGATTTGTGTGGTCGCAATGTCGGCATGGCCGAGCATCGCCTGCAACGCCCGCAAATTGGCCCCGCCTGCCAGCAAATGGGTGGCAAAGGCGTGGCGTAGAACGTGCGGACTGACCTTTGCCGGATCGATCCCTGATTCGGCGGCCAGTTCGCGGATGATCTGGAACAGCCGAATGCGGCTGATATGGATGTCGCCCTTGCCTGCTGCCTTGGCTGCACGCGAGGGGAACAAATAGCGCGATTCCTTGGGCACAAAGGCATGCCAGACACCCACCGACTGTCGTGCGCGATCCGATATGGGAACGAGGCGCTCTTTTCCGCCCTTACCGGTCAAGATGATAAATGGCCGGTCGCGCATGATCGAGGTTCGGGGCAAAACAACCAGTTCAGAGGCACGCAGCCCCGAGCCGTAGAGCAGTTCGACCAACGCCGACAAACGATAGTCGAGCGGGGACGGTTTCGGTTTGGCCAGTCTTGCCTCGATCGACTGGAACAGCGCCTCGACTTCCTTTTGATCAAGGATTTTGGGCAGACCGCGTTGCTGCACTGGCCTTGGCAGCGCCGCCGACGGATTGTCCCCGCGCAGCCCTTCCTGTTCCAGAAAGCCGAAAAATCCGCGCAATGCAGCGGCCTTGCGCGCGACCGAGCTGGTCGCCAGATGCGACCATGCCGCGGCCAATGTTGTCAGAGTTTCCTTGGTCGCATTTGCCAATTGCCCCGCCAGCATATCCGACGAAGCCTCAAGATCGCTGCGATAGGCAAGCAGTGTGTTCTGCGCGACGCCGCGTTCGGCAACCATCATTTCCAGAAAACGCTCCACCAGCGGGCCGTCGGTTCCCGCTATCCTGCCGCCGGTGGTTCGTTGCTCAGCCAAAGCTTACCGCTTCTGCGACCAGCATGCGCGCTTCGGCATCAAGCCCAACCTGTTTTAGTGCTCGCACCATATGGTAGAGATGATGCGCGGGAATATGCTGCCAGCTTTCACCCTGAAGACCGGCAGCCGCCAACAGCACGACCGTGCCACTCTCGCCACGCTCCGCAGCAGCGGCAATCGCGCGGCTCCAGTTGGATTGTTTGGCAAGGTTGATTTCCAACGATTCCGAAAGGCCATTGACCGTTTCCGCCGATGCCCTGCCAAGTCCACCCAACCCAGCGGCGAGTAAAGCGGTCTTGTGATAATTTTCGCTGTCGTCATTGCCTTGAAAATCCTCGACCGCATCTTTGTCGATCGTGCTTTCCCATTCCGGCGAGCCCGCCGCGAGCAATGCCCAGCCCAGTGATCCCTCCGAAACCGCGCTGCGCCAGCGCGCTGCCTGCTCGTCAAATCCCGAGGTCAGCATCGACATGATCAGCCGATCCGCTTCGCCATCATTGCCGTCGCCCGGGGCAATTGTCGCCGCCGTCCGCGCCGTCAGCACCATCAGGCCATGCAATTCGCGTGGATTGGCCGCACCATTCCACAGCGAAGTCATAGCCGATACCCGCGCCGAGTCTGTGCCGCCGACGAAAGCCTGCTGCAATAAATCGGTTTTGGCCTTTATCGTATCCTCAGTGTCGCTGTCTTCCGCAGCAAGGCTGTAGATATCGACCATCGCACGGTTGGAAATAACACCCAGCGCTGCCGCACCGGGGGCAACAGCCACTTTGGCCTTATTGGAAACCGTGGGCAGTTGCGCGCGCCAGCCATCGACTTGATGGCCCAATTGCGCATAAAGCCGTTCGGGCGGCTCCAGCCCCGTCGCCTGAGCAAGACCGTGGCGCAGCGTGCTGAAATTGGTCACGCGTTCCCATTCGATTTTGACGTTGCGGCGTCCTTCGGTCCCTGCGCCGACTGCTTTTTCGACGAACAGCAAATCGATGCTGTTCCCCCATTTTTTTCCTTTGGCCTGATTGAGCAATGAGGTCGCCCGTCCCTGCTCTCCCGAAAGCGAGGCGCAAACGGCTAGCGCCAGTTTCCATTGCGGATTGGTCGTCCGCTGGCTGCCTCCCTCTGCGACCGGGCACATTCCCGACAAGTCTGCGTTGGCGAGATAGATGGGTAGTGCCGCGTTGAGCAGGCGAGGCGTGAAATTGCCGCTGTCGACTTGCTGGATCAATTGCCGGGCCACCACCGCATCACCCATGCGCAATAACAACCAGCCTCGGTCCCCGACCCAGTCTGCTCCATTGACCCCGCGCGGTGTATCGGTGCGGCTGGCGAGCAGGCGACGGGTCATGATTGTGCCCCAGCGCGATGCCAGCGGGCCCTTGATATGGTTCGCCGCATTGCGCAGAAAGCTTCCGTCTATTCCACCATAAGCAGCAGCAGGAAAACCGCCCGAATTTTCCGAAACGACGCCGACCTGCTTCAACGAGCGTCGTGCTGTGGGAGGAACATCATAGCGGATTTCGGTTTCTTCCTCTTCGCCGGATTCGTCCTCGCTCTTCTTGGCAGTGCTGGCCGCTGGCGATGCACCGGTGCTGGATTTCGGTGCACTGCCGGTGGCAGGTGAAGCACCCGACGGAGTTGAACTGGGCTGAGGCGTCGGTTTGGCAGGCGGCGGTGCCGGATCACCAAAGCCCGGCGGCAACAAGGATTCGGGGCCTTGCTGGCCAAGCACAGGCAACGCCAGCCCCATGGACAATAGGCCGACGGTTGCAAAAATCAGGGTTGGCCGACGCCGCACTTTCATTTCATTTCCCATCTGCCTGACGATCCGGCGCGGTCTCACGCGGAAGGTCCAGTTGTACTTCAACTTGTTTCACAGCTTGCTCGCTGCCCATCCATTCAAGGAAAATCAAGAGGCACGCGACTATTACCACAAGCAATAACGCCCGAACCCACCAATTTGCAAACTTGCTGCGCGGCAACATGCCTCTCCATTGTCGCCATCACGGCAAAATCCCTTGCGGGGGCGATTAGCCGATATATAGCCCCTTTCGCAATGACTTCGAACAATCCGCCTGTGCTTGCAAATCAGGAGGCCAGCCTGAAGCTGGGTCGCTCGCTGGTGCTTGTCGGCATGATGGGTGCTGGCAAGTCCACGGTGGGACGGTCATTGGCTTCGCAACTTAGAGTGGATTTTGTCGATTCTGACGATGAAATCCAGTCCGCCGCCGGAATGAGCATCCCGGAAATATTCGAGCGATTTGGCGAAGAATATTTTCGCGACGGCGAACGACGCGTGATCAGCCGCTTGCTCGAAGGCGTCCCAAAGGTCATTGCAACCGGCGGCGGCGCTTTCCTGAATGAGGAGACGCGCCAGTTGATCAAAGACCATTGTCATTCGGTCTGGATTTCTGCCGATCTCGATACGCTGGTCACGCGCGTTTCCCGCCGAAACAACCGCCCGCTTCTCGTCGGGAAGGACCCGCGTAAAGTGCTGTCCGAGCTTGGCGAAATCCGCAATCCGATTTACGCGCAGGCAGACATCCATGTGTGCAGCGACATGGCACCGCATAGCAATACCGTCGGCCAGATTTTGAAGGCGCTTCAATCATGCAAAAAATAAGAGTGGGCGTTGAAAACCAGCCTTATGATATCTGGGTCGGCAATGGCCTGCTCGATAAGGCCTCCGATTGGCTGGCGCCCTATGCCCGCGACGGACGAATATTGGCGATCACTGATTCGCATGTTGCCCGGCACATTGCTCCGCGCCTGTCCGATTCGCTCAAGGCATCGGGCATCACCGTCTCCTTTTTTGAACTCCCCGCAGGCGAGCAATCGAAATGCTGGAGCAAGCTTGCCGAGATTATCGACTGGCTGCTCGACAACCATGTCGAGCGCAGCGACCATATTGTTGCGCTGGGCGGTGGCGTCGTCGGGGACATAACCGGCTTTGCTGCACATATCGTCAAGCGCGGATGCGGCTTCATTCAGGTGCCGACAACCCTGCTGGCACAAGTCGACAGCAGCGTCGGCGGCAAGACCGCGATCAACAGCGCAGCGGGCAAAAATATGGTGGGCGCGTTCCACCAGCCGTCGCTGGTCGTCATTGACCCTGACACACTCGCCACCCTGCCGCGGCGCGAACTCGGCGCGGGTTTTGCCGAAGTGGTCAAATATGGGCTGATCGATGACCCTGTATTTTTCGACTGGTGCGAAACCAACGCCGAAGCCTTCTTCGCGGGCGATGCCGAGGCGCGCAACCATGCGATCATCGCTTCGGTCGAAAGCAAGGCGCGGATTGTTGCAGCCGACGAACGCGAATTGAATGGCACACGGGCTTTGCTGAACCTGGGCCATACCTTTGGCCACGCGCTAGAAGCCGAAACCGGTTATTCGGACAAGCTGCTGCATGGCGAAGCGGTTGCAGCAGGCATGGCGATGGCTTTCCGTTACTCGGTACGGCGCGGCGAATGCCCTGCCGAAGATGCCGAACGCGTTGGCCGATTATTTCATAGCTGTGCCTTGCCAACGACGTTGGCGGCAGCGGGGGTCAGTGCATCGGGTGCCCAATTGGTCGAGCATATGCTGCATGACAAGAAAAAGGCAGGCGGCACCCTGCCCTTCTTGCTGGCGCGCGGGATTGGGCAGACCTATTTGGCAAAAGATGTCGATCTGGCGGATGTTGCTGCGTTTCTGGATTCGGACGTTGAGCGGGGTTAGGAAATCTGTAATCTTTATCTTCGGAATATTCCGTTCGCATCGAGCGTAGTCGAGATGCCCCTCAATACTGCACGGTGTCTCGACTGCGCTCGACACGAACGGGATGGGTAAAATTTGTCGAAGGCAACCACCCCTCACCCCGCCTCAGCGTCAAAATCGTCGCTATTTTCCACCCCAAAGCTGTGCCGTGATCCGGCGCGAAGATTGCCGGTCGCGAACTGCGCCTGCAATCGCTTGGCGTCGCGCAGGCGGAATTCATCGATGGCTCGGGTCACGGTTTCCGGATCGACGCCCAAGGACGCGAACGCAGTGGCGGCCATCGCAACCGACGATTCGAACACTTCGCGGGTGATTTCCAGTCCCTG
>Ga0075154_10001389_pt1 | contig 17492 bp, 9 predicted proteins | sample JI71714BDNA_FD_70965 | JGI IMG/M metagenome (GOLD analysis project Ga0075154, IMG submission 70965) | Wastewater effluent complex algal communities from Wisconsin, to seasonally profile nutrient transformation and Carbon sequestration -... | ecosystem: Engineered > WWTP > Effluent > Algae...
TATTTTTTGAAATTCTTTTGTGAATAAGGGAAAATTCTAAACGATAACTCAATATGTATCTAAATTAGATCCAAGAAGCATTATCTAACAACTTAAATCTGAAATGTATCTGTTTAAATGCTCTTGATTTCCGCTTTTAAAGTGGCAACTTGTGAATGACTCCACCATATTTCGACAAGGTGGTAACTTGTGAACTTGGCCATCTACTCCAAATAACTATATTGAACTTCGGAGCTTGAACATAGTCGACGAGAGCCCGCTGGTTGGCAGACAAGCGGAAATATGGCGTCCAGGATAAATTTCCATTATGATCATCATCTTTCTTTTCTTCTTTTTCCAAATTCTTGAGATTGTCATTCCAATTTTGCCTGTAGTCAAATGTAAATCTCCATCGTTTGTAATTATTGGGATAATATAAACGGTCTTCATGGTGGGATTTGATGCCGGTGATCATATTATTTTCAAGATGTATAAGGTTATGAAAGTTTCTTGCAGACATGTCCTTCTGGTGAGGTTCGAAGGAATTACTTTTACGAGCAGTAAGCACACGGCTTGAGATCTTTTCTCCCTCGTTCGCTGTGAACCATTGAACAATCTGAAATGCGGAACCAGGAGTGTCCATGATTTTTTTATCCTCTTCTTTTTCTAGCCACATAGCTGTGTATTGCATGTCGCCCTTAATTAGCCAGACTGGACACTGAGGATTCTTCAAATTCTTGCCAACAAAGCAAGCTTTCTTCGTATTAAACTTTTTTGTCAAAATAAGATTACTCTCAGCTTCGCCAGCCTTGATAGCAATTGATTCTGATTGATTTGGTTCTCTTATAGTATGATCTGTGCAAGTTGATGAGACATGAACGTCTTCAGAGAGAAGGGACTCCTCAGAACTGAGAAGCCCAATGCCTAGATCATATGCAGACCAGGAGTTGAAATCGGTATGAACCTGCCCGGTCAGCAGCAAACTAAGCAACTCCACACTCATGCAATTCGTGGTCCCGAAAACGACTGGGTCTTGTACTCGGGTTCTAGAAGTGGGAGACTGACGATTTTGTGATGTAAGAAGCTTATGTTTCATTGACATGCACCCTGGTCCAGAAGAACTACTCTGATCGTTCTCGTGCAGGCATCTTACCAGAGGAAGTTTACCTCCGGCTTGATCAACCATGCGATGGACACGTTTAACACCGTGCATTCGTATGATGGTTTCTAACAGCAAGGCACATCCACCGGGTCCGATGAACAGAGGCATCGAACTTACCACGTAAGCTCGAAGGTCACACATGTTTGTCAAAGATGTCCATACGGCTTCACAAATTCTTTCATTTACTCGATGACCGTTGTTTGAGGTTGTGTTGGTGTCTATGGGATCATGCTGCCAGGTGCAAACGCGACAAAGCCGCCTAGAAGACTGAGCAATATGCACACCCTTGCTGTGTGGCAAGGAACCAACTTGAGACAATAATTTGTGACGGCTCATATGATAACTTGATGCAGCTATCCAAAGTAAACTTGTTATCGCGTCTGCAAGACGATCCTCATAATCTCGACCCGCCTCTCGAGGATCGGAAATGTCAAAGAATCGCTTACCGAGAGATCTGATTTTTTCACATTGAACTTTCTTTCCTTGAACTGAGGCCCCAGATTGAAGAAGAGCTGCAATAATGGATAAAATAGCAGTAACTCCACCACAGTAGTGAGTCATGGGCTTCTTTTGGCGGCGTTGTTGACGGTTACGTTGTTCATCAGCGCTTTCGTCCGTAAACGTCATCGGGGCTACTGGCCCAGTCTTACATGGTGATAGAGAGAACCCAGCTAGTTTCCAATGTGGCGGAATGTGGCTGCAATCAATCGTTTCAGGAGGAGTATCGTCTTGGCGCTCCTTGTTAGATAACAAAGGCTTTTTAGTGATTCCCCAGAGTAGATAAGAAGTATCCTGCTCTGTCCCGTCTTCCTCCGCGATATCGAATAAAGATTCGATTTCATCACAATTTGAATCTCCGGTTTCGGTAGAGTTCGAGGGTTTGATTATACCACCACGTATTTTCTTGTCACGTTTTCGTTTTTGGTATAGAGAATTCGACTTCTCGTCGGAATTCTGGGCGACCAATTCATCAACATTACCTTCTTTGTTAAACAATTCATTATTGGTACTGCTGTTGCTACTAGTACTGCAGTCGTCCCCTCGCAGATGTGAAGATGCCTTGTTTTCCTTCCAGATGTGACGTGCGAGTTCATTGAGACGATTATCACGACTCCGCTTTGCGTTATAACGAGAAAGTGAGCCCCTAACTCGCTCACTCAGCTGTTTCCTGAGACAGTGTCGTGCTACAGCGGCTTCGTCAGCGGCAATGTTTTCAGGGGCCATCGATTCAACAAGAAGTGCAGCTACAGCTTGCTCATCATCTGAGACGTTGACACTCTGAAGTTCGTCATGATGGAGAGCAGCAGCTAAGGGATCAACCTCATTGTTTCTGTTCGCTGCCTCGATGCCCTGGATTACTTGCTCAGCGGCTTCGAAGCCTGCATCCATTGGTTCAGCAGCTCCTTGAGGATCATTATTGAGTCTTGGACGAAGATGGCTTGCGCCCTGAACAGATAAACCCGCGCCAAGATGGTTTCTACAACTGCGTCGTCTACGATTCTGATCAGGAAGGTTTCCAACTTCCTCTCGAGCTCCAAGCTCTGGCGCAGGTCTCTTCCTGCAGGTTGGGTCATAGTCAGTTTCTCTGTTTGATATCTCCGCAGCTGCAGCACCTTTAGCTGCAGCTGCAATTGCAGAGGCGTCATCTAACATCTCTTCGGGACCCTTGTTCCTGTCAGCTCCACTGTCCAATTCTTGTCTTAGGGACTCAGAGTGTTCGCCTTGTAGTAGCGGCTGTGAGACACCTTTGTTGTTTGCTGCTGCCGCAGCAAACTGTTTCTGAGGATTATCAGCCAACAGTGGAGGATGGTACAGATGGGATGCATCGTCCCAGTAGAGAGCTGCTGCCATATCAATATTACCAGCGCAAGCTTCCAGAAGATGTTTTGCCCTCTCAACTTCCATTTTGGGTGCAGCAGGAGGGGGCGGATTGGCAGCAGCTCCGTAGGGTGTAGCAGATAGAGTGCGCAAAAGGGCCAAGAAGGCTTGTAATTGACTGGCAGAGTCGCCACCTGAAGAAGCGTACACGGCAGCGGCAGCGTGAGCTGCAAGTGCGCTCGAAGATCCATCCAAGCCAGGAGGAAGCGCGTGTGGAGCGCGAGACTCCTCTGCGCCTTGAGCCTCCATGTGTCCACGCAGGGCAGATGCAGCCAAGGCTGGTTTCAGCGGACTGTCCAATGCTTCTGCCAGTGGTCTCTCAGTAGCTTTATGCTTATGCGACGCTTCTTGAGATGATTTGTAAGCTCTAGCGGCAGCGCTGGCGATCTTCTCCATGTCCAATGGTGCCTGCCGGAGTTGATGTCGCATCGCACTAGCAGCGCGCTGTGCTGGTTGTCGCCTCAATGAATCTGGTGCATTTATCACAGGTGGTGCATTGTCACTGCCTCTGCGAGATCGAGACACGGCACACTGTCTTTCCCGACCCCTAGCGCCAACAGCTATGGAAGGATCAGCTTCACCGGGAGATGAACACGACCTTTCGGGACTGCTGCCAGTTGAACTTTCGTTGTTTCGACCATGATTTCGAGAAGTTCTACGGTTTACTCCGCTTGTTTTTTCTAGCGTGCTGCCCCCATCTCCTGAATCACGTCTAAAGCTTTCTCCCTTTTTATCCATCCTCAATTCGAATTTAGATCCTTACTGTCCTTTTTCAAATCGATGGCCACACGGATTACGAATGATCTCAACTTTCGGAATTCTGAAACAGCAACTTCTATCCGTTTGTTTAGTGTGCTAAACTGGAGCTGTTATGCTATCTTGTTTATGCCTTATTTTTACTGTAACTACAGGATTTCTTTTGACCGTGTAAACATGGCAAATATACAATTATTTGTACATCAATCTTTTTTTGTCAAGTCCCTAAACGCTAACGGGCTCTACCGCTAGTCAAATATGCCCCTTGATTTGGGTTCATACCATGAAAGCCATGATTCAACTCTTGGTTCTGCAAAGAAATTTGAGTATATCATCTAAAAAGGTGTCTAATTTGTGTCATAATAAACTGGCCTTTTTGCGCATCAAAGTGCCTATTCTGATGACTGAAGATGTCACAGCTGCTATTTCACTGGATAGTTAACTTAATCTCTCATAAACACTGATAAAGGTGTCCAAACTGCATTTGGAGAGACTTTAATTGACCTCACAAGATTGAAACCTTTCTTTAACTATAAATTAAAACATGCAACTTAGATCTAATAAAGATAACTAGACAGCCACAAATATCAAATCACTCATCAGCAAGATATATTATTGTTTTCAGACAGCAACCTACTTGATTTTCACCAAACATGTTGGCATTGTGACTTCACTGTCTTTTTTCACTGAATTTTAAATCCCGCTTGTTGGACTTCTCTATAGCATTACTTAGATCTTTTTCCCATCAAAGTCAAACGAGGCAAAACTCCAGCATTATCTGTCTAATCAAACAAGAGACTAGTTGGCTTTGCACCATATTGAAAAGATGAGTCGACCCTCGAATAATCAATCAATTCTAGATAGACCGCTTGGAACAGGCAGAGGCTATAGGTGTGTTGGTTGTGGCTAACTTTTTGACATTGGCCTATAGAATAGACTGTTGTTTGCTTAAACTAACCTTTCTCTCTTAGCCGGGGTTCTGGTGAAGGGACAGTTTCTCTGAGTGCGTTTTCATACTTGTACTCCGAAGTTGTGCAGTATCATCAAGGTCGTGTAGCAAGTATTTCCGAGCTAGAGCGCCGGCTAGAAAGCTCTGGCTATGGCATCGGTCTTCGCGTTTTAGAATTACTTGCCCTTCGTGCAAGAGAAGCCAAACGCGAAACTCGCTTGATGAGCATACTGCAATTCGTTTCATCAGTTGCTTGGAAATCACTTTTTGGAAAAAGTGCAGACTCCCTTGAGCGAAGCATCGACCATTCTGACGAATACATGATTGTAGATTATGGACCAATCACCTCAACCTTTGTTTCTGTGCCTAGCGATTTAGGCCAGTTAAGTGCAGATTCATTTGTGAGTGGAATAATCTCAGGTATCCTGGAGGGTTCAGGATTCCCAGCTCGCGTAACGGCTCACACTGTTCGTATAGATGATGCCGAGCTTAACTCTTCAGCTAGGGCGAATTACCAACCCGGAACAGGTTTGCTTCCAAGGAAGGAGAAGGCTGTCTATTTGGTCAAGTTTGCAAAAGAGGTCTTAATTAGAGACGCGGCGCTCGATCGATGAAGTCTGTATTCGTCTTAGGTCCCGGTCTTTCACATCAAATCACTTGCTAATTGGCTCTGCAGCGTGATGTAAAATTCTCACGGTTCATATAAATAGTTTGCCCATCAAATCTTGCTAAATTATTTATTAAAGCCCTAATGAATCTCAACGTTTCACCCTCATTGATTTGTCTCCCTTTTTCTGCTCTTTCGTAAAATGTAAAATCGCGTCCGAGCTCTTATCGATTCGCATATGCTGAAAATATGAATCTTAATGAGCTTACTATCTGGGAAACGTTGAGACGTTGACAACTTCAACAATCTAGACGTCTACTGAGAGGATTTAATACAACTATCTTGATGAGACAAAGCAACTCGTCGTGCGTATTCTTCTAGTTCATCCAAGACTAGTAAAGAGACAAAATACCATGTAATGGCGATTTAGAAAGATTTGCAACTTATTACCCAATCTTACTCTTTTTTAAGATTTGCAACTCATACAATGCCAATATTTAAGCGCTGGGATTGGAAGTGCTCGTTCAATATTACACCCTGTTACTGACTTTTGTTCATACTTGTTTAAGTTTCAGATATGAAGGTTAATGTACTTTAGTAAAGTTTTACTATGTATTCAACCATCCACAAAGAACAACCAGTGTTTCTTTTGTGCTTCTCTTATTTCAACTTTTCTTTTGATTTCGTTGAAATCTTACTTTTATTCTTCTGCGTTTTATCACGGGTAAATCCTGAAACAAAATATCCAAAGAAATACATCAATATGATCACAAAGATAACAGGAATAAAAACAACTAATTCATCAAAGCAACGATTTCCGTTTTCAACGCCAAATTGCTCCAGCATCTTGCCATAAATTGTAGCCTTAATGAAGTGTGGTAGCCTACCCCCGTTGAACAACGCAAACACCGGTAATGCTATTCGATGGGATTTAGGAAGTGGTTCGACGTATATCCATTTACGAGCTGTCCACACCTCAATTCCCTCACCTATAACGGGAAGCTCTCCGTGAGCCGAAAATTGATCTGTATCACCATTCTCTTCAAGATTATGATATACGACCGCCATTCCTTGCTTTGGCGTGATCTTGATCGGGCGGCGGCTGGCGTATGGAAACACGAATTCTCCACCTGAAGTACCATTCCCATCCGTCAAAAATATATGAATGGTGGCAAGCTGACCAAGAGTGGGAATTGAATCGTAATGAGGCCGGTGGTAAGAACCGGCGGTTAGTTTGTTCACCTGAAAATCGGAGAAGTGAGCTTGAGGGAATCCAGTTACTTGTTCAATGCGCTCATCAATCAACTTAAAAGGAGCAGACTTGAACAATCCTCTCCATAGAAATGTTCTCTCTACATTGTGAACCATTTTACCACTAGCTTTCATAGAGGCCGCTGTTGCGGTGCCTTCAAGAAAGTCGTTTATCGTATCGTCAAAGGGCAACATCTTTCCTCTGGACCGGTCAATGATCATGTCACATTCTTCAGCAGTCAATAGATTGTGGATTAGATATACAACCGGATCCTCATGTTTTACATCCTCAAAGAATGGCCTGTCACCCCCGGCATACAAGCGCACTCTTTCAGGTAGTCCAGCTTGCGGATCTGTTCGTCTTCTTGAAGACTCCTCAACGTTTCTGGCTGTAGTCAAAACATTCCCGCTAGATAATGAAGCCATTATGACAGGAATGTCGATGTATTTGTCGGCATATTCGCATTCTGATTGTGATTCACATTCAAGTGGATATACACTATCTGGGTTTTCAGGATCCAGCACGTTGACAACCATGAGTGCTGCAGCACCACTATCTTTTGCAATTTTGGCCATTTGTACACCCGTCATACCGGCAGAATTGGTCATAACACACATATTTCCATGAATGCTAGCAGCGTTATTCAAAATACGCCTGGGGCCTTTTTCATCTTGCGTTTCCTCGTGGTCATCCACGATATTTTCTGTGTCATCACTCATTAAATTTGTGTATCCATCAATCGGGTCTGCAAGGATTGGTGAAGTCTCCACCTCGAACGAAGCACCCATACTAGTTTGGGGCCCAAACTTGGCTACAACCACATCCAAAGCCGATATAATAGCAGAGTGTCCCCATTCTACAACAGCAGCCTCACTGCTGCGCCGTTTCGGAAATAATGCCTTGTAGGTGATTCGTTCAAAATCCTCCAATCGTGAGGCGTCTTTCAAAATTGCTTGACTGGGGAGCAAACTAGTCAGAAGTAGCAGAACTAAGTAACGCAAATGCAATTGGAATTTATTCATATTGACATCGATCAAGCCTCATGCCTTAGAAGCTGGATGTATGTTTTTTTAAGGCACCACAGCGTTAGACGATCTGAGATTAATAGATGGTTGAGACAGGATCTGTTTGTCTGTAAAATTTGCTTTGTACTCAGTAGATTTGTAAGCTATTTGTTTTTTAAATATTTTTCTTGACATGTGAAACGATATTCCAATCGGTAGTTCAGACACTCACCCAGATGAGTTAGATTGTATTGTCATGACAACTTCACTAGAATTAATGATACAAGTTTTGATAAGGAATTGTCATGCAATCTTCCGGTAGTTAAAGTTCTTTCTTGTGTAACACCTACCAAGGTTCAACGAAAAATAAAGTAACATGAGGCGAAACCGAGATAAACTTGAAGCATCGCTTTTGTCGTGAGTGTTTTACGAGATGCGCGTTTAGAATAATGTAGTATCATACAAATCAATCTGGTCTAAATCTATTTCAAATACTTGATAAATGATAAATCCTATTTGTTAAGAAGTATTAAAAAGTATGGCAATCAGCATAAATCTAAGGTTCCACTTTCAAGCGTGCTAAGATATTTTTACAAAATTGGATGCAACTTACCAAGCCAAAATATAGACAAATCTGAAGTTTCAAGAATGTTATTACTCTCTCATAACAAATTCGCTGTGTAGCTTATTTTTATTTCCACGAGTTGAAAAATTGAAAAAACCTGAGAAACGATTAAAAAATCTTGTTCTCAAGTCCAGCATGAAGAAAGTGTAAAATATCTCACGCAAGAAAATCAAAAATGTGAGACCGGTGTTCTTGTTGAATGATCATCCAGTAGAGGTTCACCGTGGTATAACTATTTTGTGAACCCATCTCGAAAAGACAGCCTTGGAATCAATAGTCTTACATGGTGGGAGCGTTAATGTCCAAATGTGTTACAAGGAAAAGTTGTGCTAGTAATTCTTTCACAACCTGAGAACTTTCGCTTGTGCGATGACTTTGCTGATCCACTAGAACACTCTCATAAACTCTTATTTGAGTCGCTACACTAGTCGATTCGGATCCTGGAATATTTGCACGCTTTGAGGAAGATATATCCGAATAACAAACTTGTGGTTTGGTGGCTTCGTAACAGGAAAACGCGTTCTCTATAGGGCTGTTTTGGGACTTTTGAGCTTTCCTGAGTAGCATCAGGGAATCTAAAAGACTGTCATCTACGCCGCAGGACGGATGCTGATCCGAAGCCAAGGGAGAAACGATTGCTACAGATTGGCCACGTAAAATAAAACCTGAATTTAAAGAGCAGCTCGGCAAAGAATTCAAATGAGCAACCAAGGGTGGAACAGTGGCAGCATTCCTATTATCTTGCTTTGAAAAACCATCGTGAGTATCCACTCTGCCACATTCATTTTCCGGTATGCTAGAGGCAAAGTCGATCATGGAGCGTTTATTTTCGTTTCCACAATTTACTACTGGCATTCGGGCCTTTGGACCACCTGTCAATGTGCATTCCAAAATTGCTTCCACATCAGGTGACAATTCGTTCTCTGGAACAGGGGAAATTCTGCTTATAGCCCATAGGTCAGGCTCGTGCTCGGCATCAATTTGAAGTTTCTCACTCACACCAGGACGTCTCATACGTTTGCACAAATGAGGCAATCCGCGTAAGAAAAACTGAAACAAAAAAAAGGATGAGAATATGTATCAAATAACTGTATATACTGCGAAAACACACCTCATGATAATAGGAGTCTCTGTCTGCACCTTTTGTGATTCGCCTAAATCCCCAACCGTTGGCTTGACGTACAAATGAAGTTATTTTTGAGTGGTCAAAGAAAACGGGAAGTATGTTGGCCTCAAACTTTCGAGCGTCTAATATTTTCCATGATCTCCCGTGCGGCATCCATTGAATTATATCCGAGTACTCCTCATGCGCAAGAATAGCTGAGATTATAGAAAAATTGTTAGAATATATTTCTCGATTAGTTGTATCATTCTAGCACTTACAATAAATTTTGGAAGGAAAAGTTGGCACCTTAGCCATTGGTGCTAAGGGAGTGTATGGGTCATTGTCTGCTTCCAAAGCGAAGTCTCTGTAATAAAAGAACGGGGCTAAAATACTCCTAGTTTGACACATGATTTAAAGAACGAAAACGGCGATGCGCTTTATTCATCAAAAATCGATTAAAAACGTCCTAAAGTAACTCGGTCTTCAGCACTTGCTTATCTTAAGGGCGCAATGAGATTCAAGTTGACATGTTTTTCTTCACAAAATTTGCTGCTAGATTGGTTTACTACGAGCATTCATGTACGTAATGCAAAAATATACTGTAACAGACACCATGCACAAATTAACATTTAAGTTTGCCAGAGATATTTTTCACAATGTTGTCCCAGAATGAACTTCGCTGCCCTAGATGTTCTTATTTGCAGCAATCTTCTTAATAAATTATGTTAATCGCCAACGATGCACCTTACACCATCATAACCTAACATGGACCAAGGCCAAGCGATTAGACAAGAAAGAATGTAATTTTTGGCTCGAATAGCTTTTTTTATATCAGAAAGATTGCAGCCTTATAATAGCAAATAACATTAAATGAAAGCTTAGGGGTTCTTATGAGTCCGTGACAAGCGCTGTTCACTGTTTCCAGCAGTGCCGGTTCTGTCAGTCCTACTACTACGACCCCCTGAGCGTCCAGGTTTAATTTTTCCTTCTGCCATCACTCCATCAGCTTCATTTCGTGACTTGGGAAAACCTTCCCTGATTTGTGTGTAGCGACTGTCTCCTACACCGGAATCGTTCTGTTTGGAACTTGCGTCATTGGAATGAAAACGCTCCGTTTTTTTCCCTTCGATCTCCATAACAACGTTCTCTGCCCACGGACAACTCACCTTCTTCACTGGAACTCCGCCCATAACCGCTGAGACGCAATCTTTATTTGCGAACTCAACAAATGCAAAGCCTCGGCTAGCATAAACAGCAATGTGCATTATTTTTTGCTTGGGAAACATTTTACCAAAAAGCTGTGATAAGTTTTCTTCCTTAGTGTTGCTCGGAATGTTGCGAATGTAAACGCTTGTGGCAATATTGCTGTGGCTTGATGGTATTCCCTTTCCTCCATCTCTCTTGACAGGCGCTGAAGGCGGGCGAACCGCTTGGGAGTCATTCAAACGAGGCTTAGAGAAGTTCTTCGGTGACTTTTTACCGTTCGGCTTTTCTGCTATTACTGGAATCCCTTTAACCACTTCACTGGCAATCTTGATAGTACTAAAATGTGTCTCTTCACTCTTACGCCACAAAGGGATTGAAGAGCCGGCAACCAAGCTGGCCCAGCTGCTAGGACCGGAAGACTTCTTAACAGCAGCGCTCTCAGAAACAGTTAGCTGATTGTCCTCCTCGTCATCCGAGCGATCCTCAAGGCCTCCTACTTCAACGGCAGAAAGAGAATTGTCTCGGCTGTGTACTCCACAAGACTGATCTTGGATAGTAGTGTTAGGTACACCAGCTCCTTCTACTTTGTCAGTGTCCGTACTGGGTTCTATAAATGCGCCTTCAGTGAGAGTTTTTGTTTGCAGCGAGGAAGATTTGGAATGGGCTTGCGGAGTAATTGTTGCCTCATCACCAGAAACAGCATCTGCGGCATCTTTTCTGCTATCCACCGATACAGAATCACATTTGGCAACACCTCTTCCTTGGACATCTTCCACAGTGCCACCTACGGAGCGCTCCAGATTCAGGAAACGAAACACATCGTTGCTCACATACAAATTCTTTTTAGATCCGGAATCACCACGTGATAGTATGAATGTGTGAACAAATTTCCGTTTAAAATTTTCATATTCATATTTTGCACTGGCTACGGCAGGATCTGTCTCATCCAGCAATGAACTGAAATCATCTACCGAATTTTCCCAATCTTTCCGAAGGACCATTTCACCAAAAATAACTATTAATACCCCTCCATCATGAGTCTTCTGCGCATCGATGAAGCCACTAGCCAAATCCATCTTTGCCTGGCGGCAAAAAATTAGCTTACCCTTTCTGAGAACCTCATCGAATCGGGCTCTACCATTCGTGCCATCTTCACAATCATCATGACTGGTTGTGTAGCTTAGGTAAGATCTGGTTGGATGGTAAAAGTGATGAAGCTTGTTTTGACTCAATGTTAGAATTGGATAATACTGCTTGATGAATTGCCGTGCAATAGAAATTGGAGTCGGGCCAGCATCAACGTCTTCATGGCAGGTACTCATACTAATACATCAGCTCTGATAGCCGACTAAAGGATATGCCAACCGTTAGGGATCCCTTTTAAAGCACAATGATAAAAAACACTAAAAGCAAAAGTCCTTGGAATAATGAAACTTTACGAAATGATCCTTGAAAGCTTTGCTATACTAACTAACTTTGATTACAAATATTAAGTGGTATCTGTCAGCTTTTATCCGATGTGACCAGCTAAATTTCGCACAACATCCAAGTCAAATCTCAAAAAGATTTGAATACCTCTTTGGGAGAACGCTTCCTGAACTCTCTCTCTCGTTTAACTTTTTCCTGTACAGTGAATTCTCTATTTTATATTTTAAGATTTAAGCCTTTTTGGTGCATCAGTCACGTTTGTAGGTTTGCGGACCGCGGTCCAACAGCACCCGCAGACCAATAGCGGACCGGTGGACCGGTTGAACCAGCATCCAATATCCACGACGGCGAGCAGAAACGTACTACATAGCAGATTATGCTACCCTACAATCTACGTACACCGTACCTGCGCCTGACACCCTACCTCAAACTTTTCCTCTATTATTTGCAATTACTAATAATTTTATTTAGATTTAATATTTAATAGCAATTCATTATCTATTATCTATGTTTCTTCCGCAGATCCCGGTCCGCCCAGTGGCCATCATGTCAAAGTCTGAAATGGTTCAGCTTGCAACATCCTCATCTTGAATTTCTTCATCATATGATTCAGCATTTTGTTCTTACAATATGAATGCTCCTTCACTTAAGCACACTTCTTGCTTTGTGTTCAGAAATGCATCAAAATCAACTGACTCTTCAATTACATCCCTAGAGCATTGTTGTTGGAGACTTGCAAGGCCGAAAGTATGTTCGGAGGGCTGTCTGAGTAGGGAGAATTTGTAAGCAACAACAATAGCTGAAGGTGTCAACAATCTTTTTTCTTGTGAGTTTGCGCATTTGGTTCTGCGTCAATGCTCAGCTAGAATGTCAGAATTCATGGTAGAAGTGAGAATTTCAGACTTGGCCCAGCAGCGTGCAATAGACGAAACCTCTATAGCATTCCACATATCATGAAGAATTCTCATAGCATCTTCTAATAGGTAAGCATCTCTGCCTTTGTTCAGACCTGCTGTTCCTGCCAACATTGATTTGATGCCTGACGAATCTGTTCACGAGTTTTTATATTTTCAAGGAATTAACTTAAAAGTTTATAATGGTATCATTTTTGACAGCTTGAATGATTCCTTGATCCATTGGTGGATAGATGGAAGTAGAATTAGGAGGGAAAAAATCATTTGCACTTGGCCATGAGGGTCTGATATTTCTGCACCATGTGGTACAAAACTTTCCATAATAAGCAGAACCTTCTAATTGTCTGTGAGCTGATAAGTTACAGAAATACCTCATTGAACAATCATTTGAATGTTTTTGTGTCAGTCCAGGCCTTCACTTGATCAAAATAAGTGAACTTGAATTTTTCTGGCTTCCATCCCATTGGTGTAGCCCTGTGGCATTAGTTAAAATTTAACGTGTGATGTGATCTTTTGTTTTCATAATGGTTCCTTTTACATTTTTATGTATTATGCATGTCTGCCTGGGCAATGCGTGATAATTAACGCAAGTTTTGTCCATATTATAAACATGTTCTGGATCATATTTGCTGATCACATTTGTAAGTGCACATTCTCATCAGCAACAATTACATGGTCAACATCTCCAGCCTCTACATGTAGTCATTTTGAAATGTAGTTGTTTTTATACTTGGACAATTATATGACCAAGTTTTACTGAATTGCATAGTTCAAAAATTCTCTTCCTAATTAGCAGTGCAGATATTTTTGTCGATTTTGTGCTTATGAAGGAGACGAGAAGTGAGTTCTCTAGCTTTGACTGAAAGAAACTAAACTGTGATAGGCAATTGGGGCTTGAGTTTTGCAAAACAACTGCATGTGGACTTTAAGTTAATGTATGGACTTTGTCTATGTGTCTCGCTTTTAATTCGCTAAGGTAGGATTCTGCAACTGATCTTTCAAGTTCCATTATGTTTTTCACCCAACGTCACTATCAATTTATCTAAGCCCTCAGCGCATGCTACAGAAGTAGCATCCATGGTTGTTTCACTCCAATGCTGAGAATTCGTTCACTTACAAGTTGAGCTGCACATACATTTGTGGCTCACATATGTGTGCATGCACACATGTTTGCTCGTAGCCCACGTAGGAGTGTACCGACAAGCCAAACCAGCAGCTTAAATCAGAAATCAGCTTATAAAGAACGGCTTATAGCGAAATGCACTGTATCCGTGAACCTTAATGTGATTATGTATGACTTCAGTGTCCTTTAATAGCAACTAACTATTAATGCCTTAGAGCGAATCCGACAATACCAAGATGGTTTGATTGGCAATGAAAATACATAGAATACTCTTTGCATAGTGGATATACGATACAATTCAATAATATATGCATTGATCACTGCATAACAAATCATGATTAAAGAGTAAATCAATATTACATGCTACGACAGTGGTCGAATTCATCCCAGACAATCCTTTAACCTTTTCGCACTCATTGTGCTGAACTGTGAAGTTGTTGTATCACCATCATTCTTTACATGGGCTGTCAGAGAACATTTTTTTATTTACACAACTTGCAACGCAATAAGATTGTTGAATGAGATCCCTAAGTTGCGGTATGTTTGTGGCTCAAAATAGTATGGAATGATGAAATATAGTGATTGGTATGATTTGAGTCAAAATTTAAAAAATAAGTCCTTGATAAAAAATTGTTTATTAATCTCATGTTTGCTTCACACACAATCGTAAGCCATAACATAATTGCAAGAATTCACCGGTAAACCATCACTTTCGGCTTTAATTTCTCCTTGGTCGTACCTTGCAGATGTTGGTAATTTGACTTTCGAGGCAGTAATCCATGGTCAGCTCCATGCCTCAATCCTGTCCTTGACAAAGAAGTAATTGATATGCATGTGGCAAGTGAGCAATCTTGATAAACCCTTGCCATTCCCTGATAACAGTACCACGCTCCTGTTGCAGTGATATACAATATTCCTTTTGATCATACCCTTGTGATTAGAGAAAAATCTTTTAAACATCGCTTGTAACAATCAGCCTGGATTGAACTGATTGTATTGATCTTTGTCAAACTTAATTTGAGTAAATTATCCCCCTTTCCAGCGGAATGATGCTACTTGCGTGACTTAACATATCTAGATGAATTGCGATTGCCGGATCCAAAAAGCTATGTGAATCTGAAGGTGCACCTATAGTACTGTTGAATGATAAAAAAAATCTACTAAAGGGGCAAATGATGGCATCGGATATATCAAGGACAATCGAGTAAAAAATAAGGAAATTCTTAAGGAACAAAGATAAAGCCCACGGGACCAAATTAAAATGAAAAGTTCATTGGAATTTAGATTAGAAATGAAATTAAAATTTCTAATTTTATTAGAATACTAGGTTAATACTGTATTTTTCATCATTAAATTAGAAATCACCCTACAAATGAAAGGAAGGAACACTCAGAAAACAAGATTGAATCTGGGGAAGGAGCATGCAGTGGATAACATGATGGTTTCAAAAAGACAGGCAAGCATAAGAATCCCCAGTCTACAACAAAAAAGTTTTTCAAGGGCGTAACATTCTGCGATAGTAGAGAAGTACCCAAACTGTATGCCTAGAGCCATTTGATGTAAAAAATTTCTGATGAATGAAAAACTAGTCAAGCCAGAAATGCCCAAATCAGCTGAGAACTATACTGCCAACAAGAAAAGAGCATGGGAGAATCATATGGGCTAACTTATGAAGACTGAGAGGCTAATAGAAGGAAACTTATGAAACGTGTTTGCTGTGCAGACGTCACTATGTGACTGTGATACAAGGAATCAAGTAGAGAGTCAGACCGATTCCCCAGATCTTTATAACAAGCTAGTGTACGCTGGAGGTACTAACGCTCTTAACACAAGACACAACAAGCAATGGCCCATATGAACCTGATCAACTTGTACCAAGACAGATTTCAAGACATCCAAGAGTTCAGGGACCAATACATCACCACAAGATAAGTTTGTAATGAATTCGAACTAAAGTATAGCAAATGAAAATGTAACATGAGGGATGTTCTCATGGAAAAGGGCGTAACACTCAAGAGGGCAAAGGACAAGGTTGAAGAAGAGAATCATTCAATTCTGTTCTTATACAAGTCTGACAGGTCAAGATATGGTAAGCTGGTTGAACTGATGGAAAATGACATGTAGCAGAGAAAAGAACCATTTCCAAAATCATTTTTTGATGCATGCAGAATTTTGGCCAGATGAAAAAATCAATTTGATGAGGCCAATGATGGTGTCACATTTACGACTATAGGTGGCGAAGAAAAATGGGCAGTAAAATAAGAGAAAACAGGTCACTACTCAAATGAGTGTGACAAAAAGAAACTTTGAATATGTCAAACAAGAAAGAATCTAGTTTCATACTACCAAATGAGGACAAGTATGATAGTATTTCTGAAGAAGAAGTGCAAGAATGGAAGAAATGGTACCTCGTTACAATGATCTTGAAGCAGTAGCAGAAGAAGAAAACAGTGACTCTGATGATGAGATGAGGAGACCAAAAGTAAATATGACAACTATGGAGGCTTTGCCTTCCTTTAGAAGGACGTTCTATGCTCAATCCATGACAAACTGACAATACCCAAGAGTTGGATACTGTTGGATAGCCAGTCCACTGTGGATGTGGCTGCTTACTAATATCCGAGACATGAAATGGACATTGACTCTGCATCGAAACACTGGCAAGGGTATTGTAGCTCGGAGATGTGAACTAAAGGGATATGGTACAGTCTGGTAGAACCTGATGGGATCGCGAATATCTTGTACCTGAAAAATATTAAGAAGTAGCACAAGGTGACCTATGAGCTCTCAGAATACCGGCTTTATTGTGAAAAGTACTGACAGTACTAACCATATATTTACACTTCTAAAAAGGGCTACTCTGCTCAGATGTTAGGGGCAATATAGCCATGTCCTAATTTACACAGTAGATAGCTCTAAAGATAAATACATAGTTTAAGAGTATTCTGATGCACATAAATCCCGGTCCATACAAGACATCATAGGCTGTCATAGTACTAAACATTAAATATGTAGAAAATAATATGTTGCTGAACTGTCCTATCACCAAGGCAGACATCATATTCATTGAACACATCTTGGACACAAATTTAGTATCACTGAAAAAACGACATGAAAAACTCCATCAACAAACTGCCAAATGGAATTCAGGAACAGAAACGTGACTCTGGCAGTAGATCTGTGGCTCCTGTTTCAGATTCCTTGAGTTTTGTCTATGGTTTAAAACAACTTTTGTGCTAGATTTCTAGCTTATTAATAATTTTTGAAAGTTGTTTCAGTGCTTTCTAAAACTCAACCATCTATGTCATTGCCAGCTCTAAGAAAAACACATGGCCAAGTATCTTGTCATCACATATTTTTCATTATGTGCTTTGCAACCGTGTCAGCAGTCTCATAGCTAAGGCTAGTTCTTGTCAGGGAAATATTCGGGTAACGGGGGAGTGGCGTCCAAAGAGACTTAAGAATCCATTTTGGTCATTAAGGTAGGACGCAAAAAAAACACGC
>Ga0075154_10001390_pt1 | contig 17490 bp, 14 predicted proteins | sample JI71714BDNA_FD_70965 | JGI IMG/M metagenome (GOLD analysis project Ga0075154, IMG submission 70965) | Wastewater effluent complex algal communities from Wisconsin, to seasonally profile nutrient transformation and Carbon sequestration -... | ecosystem: Engineered > WWTP > Effluent > Algae...
TGATAGCAAACATATTAGTCCGCATGTAACCAGTTTTGTAGAAGCAGATGTAACCAATATGGTTTTATGGAGAGAGAGAGTGAAAAAGCAATTTGAAAAAGAAAACAATAGCAGAATTACTTTTACGCCAATGTTCATAGAGTGTGTAACTAAAGTAATGAAACGTTACCCTTGGATAAATGCAAGTTTGGATGGCGATAAAATTATTGTAAAAAAAGATTTTAATATTGGTATGGCTACTGCTTTACCAAGTGGAAATTTAATTGTGCCAGTAATTAAAGGTGCAGATATGTTGAACCTTGTTGGATTAAGTAAAACTGTAAATAGCTTAGCCGATGCAGCAAGAAACAATAAATTAAAACCAGATGATACTGCTGGTGGAACATTTACCATTACCAACGTTGGTACATTTGGTAGCTTAATGGGTACACCAATTATTAACCAACCTCAAGTTGCCATACTTGCCGTTGGTGCAATTAAAAAACGTCCTGTTGTTGTTGAAACTCCTGAAGGTGATACCATTGGCATAAGACATATGATGTACTTGAGTTTAAGCTACGATCATAGAGTGGTTGACGGAAGTATTGGTGCAAGTTTTTTAACAGCAGTTGCTAAAGAATTTGAGAAATGGGATATGAATAAAGAATGGTAATTTTTATTAATATTTTAAAAGCCCTGCAAAAATGCAGGGCTTTTTTATTAATAATTTTTTCAGTAAAAAAAACAGTTTACTTAGAGCGTATTTATAATTGAAATAGAGTACACTTTTTTACTGTTTAAATTTAGTAATCTGTATATATTGAATAAAAAGGCTCAGTTGTTTAAAACAACTGAGCCTTTTTATTATTTTATTCAAAATGTATTAGCATATAAAATTTAGCTTTATCCACCCACTAACAGTGAAACCAATATGCTTAAACCAAGAATAGCTAAAAGCGTACGACCTGTATTAGATTTTTTATTGGGTTCTACTCCTGCAGAAGTAGATTCATTGGTTTTAATACTGCTAGTTCCTGCATTTAACATAACTCTATTTTTTAAGAAAAGAGAGTCTTCAGTTTTTAGTTGACGCATATTTTTATAGTTAGCTGAAAAACCAGATACAACCACTACAATATCATCTCCAGAAGTTTCTATATCGTATTTTGGTTCAACTAAAATATCGCCGTTATTCGTTTTTAAAGCATTTGCGACTGCTAAATTTTTAACAAAGTCAACTCCATCTTTAGATATTGTTCCTTTTGCGGTAGCTGTAACTTTTGCTTCTTTTACTTCTAAATCGGCCAACAATGGTTTGGTATAAACACCTCCATTAATAATGTCCATTGTTTTTACTGTACTAGTTTTTGACTTTGATGCTACACTACAAGAACTAAAAATAATTAGCACGGTAATTATTGAAAAAAATGATTTTATTTTCATAAAGTTTTATTTATTTGAATAATGAAATTTTAAGGTATATGATAATTATCTCTTGTTTTTAAAAGAAAATTCTTCCTTTGCTTGAAGCAGGAACAGTTGAAGATTCGTTTGTTTTGATCGTTGGATTTCCTGCATTTAAAAGAAGTCTCATTTTTAAGAATACAGAATCTTCAGCTCTTAACTGGCGGAAGTTTTTGTAGTTTGCTGGAAAACCAGTTACAGTAACTGTAATATCATCTCCAAATGTTTCTACATCGTATTTTGGTTCAACCAAAATATCGCCATTTGTACTTTTTAGTGCATTGGCAACTGCTAAGTTCTTCACAAAGTCAATTCCATCCTTGGTTAAAGTTCCTTTTGCAACTGCAGTAACTTTTGCTTCTTTAACTTCCAAATCTGCCAACAATGGTTTTGTGTAAACACCACCGTTGATGATGTCCATCGTTTTTACAGTACTGGTTTTAGATTTTGATGCTACACTACATGAGCTCAGTACAACTGCTGCAATAGCTACAGAAAAAAACAGCCTTAATTTCATACATTTTAGTTTAGGTTAATAATGCGTAAATATAGGCTGACCAACAATTTATAAAATACCCATTTAGGAGTATTTTTGAATAGTAATTGTATCAACAATAAATTTAGAAAAAATTATATACAAGATCTACTTAAAAATTGAGGATATGCTATTTTATCAGTACACTTCTTTAAACAAAAAAATAGCCCTGAAATTTTTCAGAGCTATTTTAGTAAGCAAGTTTTATTTAAGTTATTAAGCTTTACTAATTGGTACAACAATATTTTTAGTTACCACTTTAATTACACCATTTTTTCCATTTTCCCCATATAAACTCATTCCAGTATCTACACTCAAAACATCCATTTTTTGAATAGCATTTGGTGATAAAGACTTTAATACATTTATTGTAGACTTTTCTCCATTTATGATTATCAATGCTTTGTCTAAGCTTTTTAAACTATTGGGGGTATTTGGTAGTGTAAGAGTATCTGCTTGTAAACTATACTTTTCTTTTTTTTGCTGAATTGTTACCTGAGGTTTTTTGAACATTAGTGAATTGCTTTCTGCATTAATCGAAACATCTGTTGCGTTAAACTTAATTGTATCATTTTCATTGGTAAAAGATCCTTCTACATTTCCTGAAATAGCACTTTTTTTGTCGTGTATACTTTTGGTATTGTTCATTACACCTGCTTCAATATTTTTAAGATATTGTTCAACACCTTCCAAAATTAGTTGACCCATTTTTATACGTTGTGCTTTACTATTTAATAGACTTAAATCTTTTGCATTGGTTAAATAACCACATTCTAAAAGTACTGCAGGGCATTCTGTTGCTTTTAAAATCCAAATGCCTTTTTCTTTTGTAGTAACTCCATTTGAAACAAAATCTTTTTGCAGAGATTGATTGATTGCTGCACCCAATAATTTACTTGCTGCTAAATTTTTTCTTTCTGCATTATTTGGAACAATAATTTCGAAACCATTTTTTTGTTTATCTGATTCACTATTTAAGTGCAACGAAATAAATAAATCAGCCTTATGTTCATTTACAAAATTTGCTTTGTCTGTTACTTTCTGAAAAACATCTGTATGCCTAGTAAATACCAAACTTATATGTTTGTTGGTGTTTACCTCTTTTAAAGTTTGCAACAGTAAAAGTGCAAAGTCTTTCTCATATTTTCCATCTAATGCAATTGCACCTTTATCTTCTCCCCCATGTCCTGCATCAATTACAACAGTATAAACTTTATTAAAATCATTGTTTAAAGTTGAGGTTGTTTCTTTTTTTCTGAATGCAAATAAAGTAACAAGTATAGCCAATAAAGGCAATGCAATTAATCTTCTTAAATAAGATAATTTAGGATTATTTTTTTGTGTTAACATAGTTAATCTTCGTTTAATTGGTGAAAAGAAAAATGGATTGGTTAATAAAAATTTTTGTTGTGGGTAAGCAGATATTAATAACATTTCCGCCAATGCTTTAGTATCGCCATTTTGAATAGATTGATCATCGGCAACAAACTCATGAATCATACTCAATTCTTTTTTGCAAATCCAGAAAAAGGGATTCATCCATCCAACAATAATTACAAGTTGCATAAACAGTTTATCGGCACTGTGTTTTTCTTTTACATGTACCAACTCGTGTTGAATAATTTGTTTACCCGTTGCAGAATGCAAATCAATTGCTTCATGAAAAAAAATGTATTTGAAAAAAGAAAAAGGTGTGCCCTTTGCATTGGTGATAATTAAATAAACATCTCCCAACGTTCTACAAGAGTTCGTTTTAAGTAGTTTATAAATTTTTGTACAAGCAACTATTAAACTCAATAATAAAATAGCTGAAACAACTATATAAATACTTGTAAGTAGCATTTCCCAAGTAAATAAACTGGCTTCTTGTAAAACAACAGATTCAATTTCTGAATTGTTGCTAGCAACTAAGTTTACAAGTTGTATAACAGGTGTTGGTTGATTAATTGAAGAGTAATTTACAGGAATTTTAATGAGTGGAATAAACCATGAAAGTAAACCAACACTCAACAAATAAAATCGATTGTATTGATGAAATTGTTTGTTGCTTAAAAACAACCAATAATAAAGCAGTAATATTCCACTACAAATAATTACTTGTAAAAAATAGTAAGCTGTAGATAGCATGGCAATTATTTTTTAGTTTTTAATTGTTGTAAAAGCAATTCTAAATCTTTCACTTTTAAATTTTTTTGCTCAACCATAAAAGAAACAACATCGGTAAATGATCCTTCAAAATATCCATTTACTAAACTTTTAATTGAGCTAGATGAATATTCTTCTTTGCTTACAATTGGATGATAACAGTGTACTCTTCCATGTATTTCAAAATTTACAAAACCCTTTTCTAACAAAATTTTCAAAATTGTTGCAACAGTATTGCTGTGGGGCTTAGGTTCTGGCATATTGTCTAAAACATCTTTTAAATATGCATTTTCTAATTTCCAAATAACTTGCATTACTTGTTCTTCTGCTTTTGTTAATGGCTTACTCATTTATTAACTAATTTTTTAGTTATACAAATATATAAACTATTTTTTTAGTTATACAACTAATTTTATAGTTTTAACAAAAAAAGTAATTTTTTAAATTAGAGGGTATAAGAGAATGACAGACCTATGAATCTTATTAATTTGTGTTAAAGCAAATCAACCGATGTATCCATAAAACAAAATAGCCCAGCTTTTTAGCAGGGCTATTTTTATACACATGGGCGTAAAGTTTAATCTAGTTTTAAAACTGCTAAAAAAGCTTCTTGTGGTATTTCTACATTTCCTATTTGACGCATACGTTTTTTACCTTCTTTTTGTTTTTCGAGTAGTTTACGTTTTCTGCTAATATCTCCACCATAACATTTTGCTGTTACATCTTTACGCATAGCACTAATGTTTTCACGGGCAATTACTTTTGCACCAATAGCAGCCTGAATGGAAATTTGAAACTGTTGTTTTGTTAATAACTCCTTCAATTTCTCACATAACTTTCTTCCAAAATCTTGAGCCCTACTTCTGTGTATTAAGCAACCCAAAGCATCCACTTTTTCAGCATTTAACAAAATATCCATTCTCACAATATCTGCATCTCTATAGCCAATTGGATGATAATCGAAACTTGCATAACCGCGGGTTTGTGATTTTAATTTATCGTAAAAGTCAAATACAATTTCAGTTAAAGGCATTTCAAACGTAAGCTCTACACGAGTTGCAGTTAAATAAGATTGTCCCAATAATATGCCTCTTTTACCCAAACACAATGTCATAATATTACCAATGTATTCACTTTGTGTAATAATTTGAGCTTTTATATAGGGTTCTTCAATCCTGTCAAGCTTAGTAGCATCAGGCATTTCAGCAGGATTGTTTACATCAATTCTTTCTTTCTTTGTAGTGTAAGCGATAAAGCTAACGTTAGGAACTGTGGTAATAACAGTTTGATTAAACTCACGTTCTAATCTTTCCTGAATAATTTCCATGTGTAATAAACCAAGGAAACCACATCTAAACCCAAAGCCCAAAGCTTGCGATGTTTCCAATTCAAAAGTTAATGAAGCGTCATTCAATTGTAGTTTTTCCATACAATCCCTTAATTCTTCAAATGCATCTGTTTCTACTGGAAAAATACCAGCAAAAACCATTGGTTTCACTTCTTCAAAACCATTGATTCTTTCTGCAGTACTACCACTTTGAGTTAGCGTATCTCCAACCTTAACTTCTTTAGCATTTTTAATGCCTGTAATAATGTATCCAACATCGCCACAACCAACGTGGTTCTTAGCTTCCATCCCAAACTTCAAAGTGCCAATTTCAGTTGCATCATATTCTTGACCAGTTGCAATAAACTTAACTTTTTGCCCTTTAGTAATAGTGCCATTCATTATTCTATAATAAATGATAATACCTCTAAAACTATTGAAAACACTATCAAAAATAAGTGCTTGCAGTGGAGCTTGAGGATCGCCTTTCGGAGCAGGGATTCTTTCAATAATAGCAGCTAAAATTTCTTGAATACCAATACCACTTTTACCACTTGCCAATAAAATTTCTTCGGGTTTACAGCCAATTAAATCTACAATTTGATCGGTAACTTCTGGTATCATTGCACCATCCATATCAATTTTATTGATAACAGGAATAATTTCTAAATTATTATCAATTGCCAAGTATAAATTGCTAATAGTTTGTGCTTGAATTCCCTGACTTGCATCAACCAATAACAATGCACCTTCACAAGCAGCTAAAGCACGGCTTACTTCGTAACTAAAATCAACGTGTCCAGGGGTATCAATTAAGTTAAAAACATATTCTTCGCCTTTGTAAGGATAATTAATTTGAATGGCATGACTTTTAATCGTAATTCCTTTTTCACGCTCCAAATCCATATCATCTAAAACTTGTGCTTGCATATCTCTTGCACCAATGGTTTTTGTGTCCTCTAAGAGTCTATCTGCTAATGTACTTTTACCATGATCTATGTGAGCAATAATGCAAAAATTTCTAATATTTTTCATAACGGCTGCAAAGATAATGGAGTGATAAAAATTATTCATTTATATTTGTTGTACCCCCTTTTTTTAAACTGGATTTCATTTTAAAAAGTAAAGCACCAAATGGATTTTATAATTACTACCATAAAAAATGGTATTCCTATATTTATTTTAACAATTCTAGGGGCATTCCTAATAAAAGGCTATTGGGTATCAAGGGTAAAAAATTTTGATTTGGCTGAAGTTTTTTTTAGCTTTTTTAGATTGTACAATACCGATGAAATTAATATGAGCAGCAATAAGAAACGCATTTCATTCATGCGTTGGAATAATTTTTTAAATTATTATGTTTATATTATTTTGATACTAGTAATAATTGTAACTGTTATTACTAAAAACACATAGTTTACTAGGATAGCACTTGTTGGTACAAAGAAAAAAACTGCTTACCAATACTTTTCATTGAATATTTTTCTGCTGCTGCTTTTGAAATAATATCTTGTTGATATTGTTGATAATTTTCCATAACAGATATTATTGCTTTGGCCAATTCAGCAATATTGTTGGATGCTACCACAATTCCATTAGTTTTATTAATTGCTTCTGCCACTCCTCCAACATTGCTTGCAACAACTGGCAATCCACAACACAAAGCTTCAGGTATTACACATGGAAAATTTTCGTGTCTGCTAAACAACACAAACGCATTTGCTTGTTGCAAATAATTGGGTACATCTTTATGTTTGGCTTCTCCAACAAAAAATACTTTTTCTTGTAACTGTAAACTTTGAAGAGTTGAAATATGTGGTTTAACATTGGGACCAACTAAAGTTAATTGCCATTGTATGTTACACTCTTGTTTTACAATTCCAAATGCTTCTAACAAACCCGTAATATTTTTTTGCTCACCAAGGGTTGATACATGCACCCAACGAAATACATTTTTTTGTTCATTTTTTTTGAATTGAAATAAATCAACATCAACAACATTGTGTACACAATGAACTTTTGCTAAGCCAAATTTTTGTTGAATAACATTTGCAATGGTTGCAGAAACATTGGTTGCAGTAATTGCTTGCTGAAAAATTGTTTGGGTATTTTTTCTAAAAAAAAAGCTTCGTTTATTAAAGTTATCAGGAGAAGCACTTTCATAATACGATGCTTGCTCTGAAACGATAAAAGGTATTTGATATTTTCTTTTAAAAGCTAATGCAACTAAGCCTGCCTTCATAGGAACATGCACATGAATTAAATTAGGTTTCCCATTTTCTTGAATGTATTGTTCTATAATTTTTTTATAAAAATGCTGATAAGCTAAATTGTATCTAATCTTATCTAACCATTCAATTCCATTTTTTTTAAATTTAAACGCATAGATAAATTCGTTCAATTGTTGCTGTTCATGTTTTACTTGCAATGGTTTAACATTGGCATCTTTACCCAATTGAACAACATGTATAACATCTATTGGTAAATATTCAGCAACTGCTTGTGCATGACGTTGAACAAAATCTCCATTTACAGGTTCGTATGGATTTGGATACCAACTAGCCAACCACAATACTTTCATGCAATTTATTTTTTATTGAATAACATGTTTTTTGCCCAAAACCAATCTTGTTTGCTAAAGTTAAACAGTTGAAAAAAAGTTAATTGATAATCTCGAAAAAAATGCCATAAGGCATAACTTAAATTTACCAAATATGCAATTGCACTAACAAATGCTGCTGCATAAATTCCATATTTTGGTATAAAAATGATATCGCCAATTACTACCACAATTAATGCCAATGCTGCTCCCTTTACATTGATACTCACTTTTCCTTTTCCAGAAAAATAAGCAGACAATAATACTAATACTGCAATACCAAAGATGCCTGGCAATAAGAGTATTAGCGGAATGGTAACATTGTTAAAACTATTGCCAAATACAAATGTAAATAACCAATTGCCGAATAATGCAACCACCAACATTGCTACTGCAAACACAATTAAAAACAATCTAAACAATACTAAAATAGATTTATTTACATCGCCTCTAAATGCACCACTTGCTGTTTGTGGAAATATTGCACTAGCCATTATTTGTGGAATAACCAATAACAATTGCCCCATTTTTGATGCTTGAATGTAATTACCCAAATCTTCAGAAGTACAACTGTTGGTATTGTATCTTACAAACCAATAATCTATTCTATACACAAAAAAGAAAACTAAATTTCCTGCTAAAGCAACCAACGAATATTTTAATAATTGTTTCACTTCACTTTTATTCGGCAATGCAAACGAAGTATAACTTTTATTCTTTAGAACAAATGCCAAAGCCAATAAAATACCTTGTAACAACATTACAATAAAGTAAGCATCTACAATTTTATTGTACACGTTTATATCTGTTGCTGAAATATAAATAAATGCACATAACCCTAAATTTAAAATGCCCATAATTAAATTAGGCAAAAAGAAATTGCTTTGTGCATAAAACAATACTGTAAAAAAATTGATTAATAATATACCACAGATATAAGTTATTGAATATAAAATATATTGATTGGTTATGCTTGTACTTAAATGTTTAATTTTTAAAAAATAATATCCTACCAATAACAGCGTAAGTAATGCAACCAATACTGTCCATATGATAGAAAACCAAGCCAACTTGTGTTTGCTAATGGTATTGTTTGATGAAAAATAAGTGTAGCCACTTTCCATGCTTAGACTTGCAACCAATAAAATAAGTGAGAAAAAATTGGTGATATAATAAATCCAGCCAGCACCATCGGCCTGCAAAAATCTACTTAATACAATGTTCACCAATAAAACTGTAATGAAGTAAAAACCTCGCCATACTAAACTTTGTTGCAATAATTTTTCAAACGTCATTACCAACCTTTCTTTTAATTGGGCTAAAAATACGATAGTTTTATTACTGTATTTTTGAAAATAAGTAATAACTCAATTATGGCATTTAGAAGTAGGTTAAACAGAAGAGCTAAAACAGAAAACGAAACAGGTTTAAGTACCAATGCAAATTTAGTAGGTGGCCGATTTTTTAATAAAAATGGTACACCGAATATGCAAGTAAGAGGATTGCGTTTTTTGGATAGACTCAATATTTATCATAGTTTATTGCTAATGAATAGATGGAAATTTATTTTGGTAATTATGCTTTTTTTTATTGGCATAAATTTATTTTTTGCAAGCATTTATTTATTAATTGGATTAGAACATTTAGGTGGTTTAGTAGCCAATACTTTAATGGAAAAGTTTGGAGAATCTTTCTTTTTTTCTGCTCAAACATTTACTACAGTTGGTTATGGCAGAATTAATCCGATTGGCTTTTTAGCTAGTTTCACAGCCTCGTTAGAAGCATTAATTGGTTTACTAAGTTTTGCTATTGCAACAGGTTTGCTGTATGGAAGATTTGCAAAACCAAGACCATTTATACAATATAGTAAAAATATTTTAGTAGCTCCATTTAAAGATGGCGTAGCTCTTATGTTTAGAATGGTGCCCTATACAAAAAATTACTTAGTAAACGTAGAAGTTAAACTAACCTTAGCCTTAAGAGTTGTTGAAAACGAAGTACAGAAAAATAAGTTTTATAACATGAATTTAGAAATTGCAAAAGCCAATACTTTAACCAGTAATTGGACTTTAGTACATGTTATTGATGAGAATAGTCCATTGTATCAATTTACTAAAGAGGATATTGAAAACGCCAAAGCGGAAGTTCTAGTTTTTGTACAAGGATTTGATGAAAGCTTTGCAAACACTGTAATTTCTAGAAACTCGTATATAGCCGATGAGTTTGTTTTTGGTGCTAAGTTTTCGCCAATGTATCATGCTGACGAAATGAACAAAACCACTATTTTAGATATTGACAAACTACACGATTTTGAACCTGTACAATTGGCAGTTCAGTTTTAAATTATTGAATTCGTTTTGATAATTCATCATCAATTTTTCTAAATAAATGATATGGTTTATACACTCTCCAATTTTCTAGTTGCATTAATTCAATAAAATAATTTAATTTTTTTCTTTTAAAATCATACTGGGTTGCTTCAGGCATATTCAATGCTACAATCCACCCTTCTTCATCGGTAACTTGTTCAAACCATTCTTCATAATATTCTTTATCGCTACTATGAAAATTGAGTACATTTTCTGTAATCAAAATATACTTGAAAATTTTTTCTTGGAATAATTGATCTATTACATCACGTTTCAATTGCATAATATCGTTTTCAATTGCATCATTCCACTCTCCTATTAATTCAATAATTGCAAAGTTCAATTCATAATCTACATAAATAATTTTCAGGTATAAAGTTCTGCTACCAAAATCGTCCCATTGAGGATGAATGTAATAATTGTATACCGTTTGTGTGAATTCAAATTCGCTATAAGTTCTTCTATAAAATGGGCTTTTTTTATCCTCATCGGCAATATAAATATGCCTCCAATTGTAAAATGGTTCTATATCGTGCATTGTAGTACAAATGTGAATATTTTTTTTGAAAAAAATAAAAAATCACTCATGATTTAACTGCTTTTTTCTGTTTAAACATTCACTATAAGCACAGGAATATCTACACCATGTCTAACAGATTCAATGGTTTCTCCAAACAAATAATCTTTCAATCCAGAATGTCTATGAGCTCCCATAACCAACATATCGGCATTGGAGTTTTGTACCAATCTAATAATTTCTTTTACCCTACTTCTATAACCAACATAGCAAGTAACTGTGTAGCCCATTTGTTGTAGTTGTATGGCGTAACTGTCTAAACGTTCTTTGTCTGCTCGTGTTTCATCATCATCAACATCTTTTCCCAAATATTTAGCAGTTGCACTTTCGATTATATGAATTAAAACATATTGTACATTGTTGCTGCCTTGTGCTATTGCATGAGCAATTAATTTTTCATCGCCACTGCTAAAGTCTAATGCAATGGCAATTGTTTTAACAGGTTGCACAGAAAGATTTACCAAAGCTTGTTCATTATTGTGAATGCGAACAGAATTTTTACGTTTTCGTTTTTGTATAATTGGTAAAAAAGTCATCATACCAAATAACCAAATAAAAGCAATTGACAATAAAGCAATAATTATTCTAGGAATAATTGAATGATTGGTTTCAAAGAAAATAAGACTTTGGTCTATTACCATTTTTACATTTAATGTAACCAAGATAAAAGCAATTAACCAAGCTAAAATTTTAGTAATTGGTCGAATGGCAAATTTGCCCATTGTACTTTTATCGCTTACAAAATGTATTAAGGGAATTACAGCAAAAGCCAATTGAACACTTAGTATAACTTGGCTTAATACCAACAAAGTTTCAAGTTCATCTTCACCATAAATTAGAATCACCAATACTGCTGGAACTATTGCAATTAAACGAGTAATTAACCTACGTAACAATGGATTTATTCTAATTTTCAAATAACCTTCCATTATTATTTGTCCTGCTAAAGTGCCGGTAACTGTACTACTTTGACCTGCAGCAATTAATGCTATTGCAAATAAAACTGGAGCAGCAGAACCCAGTAAAGGTTTTAACAATTGATGTGCATCTTCAATTTTTGCAACATGTGTATTACCGGTATTGAAAAAAACGGTTGCAGCTAAAACTAAAATTCCAGCATTCACAAAAAATGCAGCATTTAAAGCAATGGTGCTATCAATAAAATTATATCGAATGGCTTTTTTTATACTTTGATCATCCGTTCCAATTTTCCTTGTTTGTACCAATGCACTGTGTAAATATAAATTGTGAGGCATTACAGTTGCACCAATTATACCAACAGCAATGTATAAGGCTTCTTCGTTTAATTTAGTAGGTATTAAACCTTTTGCCATTTCACCAACATTGGGAGCGGCCCAATAAACTTGTATAAAAAAAGAAGCACCAATTACCACTACCAATGCAATGATAAAAGCTTCCAATTTTCTAATTCCATAACGTTGTAACCATAGCAATAAAAATGTATCTAAAACAGTAATACCAACACCCCAAATTAATGGCAAACCTGTTAGCAAATAAATGCCTAAAGCCATACCCAAAACTTCGGCTAAATCGCAAGCTGCTATTGCTATTTCTGCTAAAATGTATAAACAAAAATTTACGATTGGTGGATAAGCTTCTCTATTGGCTTGTGCTAAATCTTTACGTCTTACAATTCCCAATCTTGCACTTAAACTTTGTAACAACAAAGCCATTAAATTGCTCATTAATAAAACCCAAATAAGTTGATAGCCAAACTTAGCACCACCTTGTAAATCGGTAGCCCAATTTCCTGGATCCATATAACCCACACTTACCAAATATGCAGGACCTGCATAAGCTAAAAATCGTTTTACACCTTTGCGTTTAATAGTGGTATCAACTGTCTCATGCACATCGCTTAGGGAATTTTCGAAATGTTGTTTTGCCATTTTACACACTCTTTTGTTCTATCACTTTAACCATTAATGTTTGTGCCAATTGTTGGCTAATTGTAAAAGGCACTTGCTTTTCAATTTTAATATCCAATGAATGATCGAAAGAAAATTTTTGTACTACTGTAATTTTTGTACCAATAGCAATTTTTTTGTGTTTTAGAAGCTCTAGCAATTCACTATTTTGACTGGCTACAGCCGAAATTTCTGCTTTTTGGAGTAAGGGTAAATCAATTAAGTTAATTTGCTTTTTGGTTGTCATTTTACCATTTACATCTGGAATTGGATCACCATGAGGATCAAATTTTGGGAAGCCTAAAAAAGCATCTAATTTATCAATTAGTTTAGTACTTGTTAAGTGTTCTAATTCTTCTGCCATTTCATGCACTTCATCCCAACCAAAATCTAACTTTTCAACTAAAAAAAATTCCCACAGTCTATGTTTTCGTACAATATTTAACGCAATTTTCTTGCCTTCACCACTTAAACGAAAGCCTTTGTACTTTTCATAGTTTAAAATTTTCTTTTGCTTCAGTTTCTTTAGCATATCTGTTACAGATGCTGCTTTAGTGTTTAATTCTGCAGCAACCTCGTTGGTGGTTACATTGCCATCTGCATGTTGTAAATGAAAAATGGCTTTTATGTAATTTTCTTCTGTTGTGGAAAAATTAGCTGACACGTAAAATTATTTTTAGACAAATCTAAAATAAAAATATGAAGGAGATAAAAAAATTATTAATTCTAACTTTCAATTACTGCTCAATAAAATATTGAGCGATAAGTGTTGCTTTTTGTTGACCAACAATTGCTGCCAATTGCTCTACAGATTGGGTTTTAATATTTTTAACAGATTTAAAATATTTCAATAAATCTGTAGCAGTTTGTTTTCCAATGCCTTTAATTGATTCCAATTCGTTTTTGAAAGTTCCTTTACTGCGTTTATTTCTATGAAAAGTAATACCAAAGCGGTGTACTTCATCTCTAATAAATCTAATGAGTTTAAGGCTATCACTATCCCATGGAAGCTTTAAACTTTCTGAATCGCCGGGAAAGAACATTTCTTCTTCATTCTTAGCTAAACCAACAACAGTAATTTTACCTACCAAATTAAGTTGATGAATGCTTTGCATGGCTGCACCCAATTGCCCTTTTCCTCCATCAATAATTACCAATTGTGGCAATTCTTTTTCTTCGTCAACTAAGCGTTTATAACGTCGATATACAACTTCCGTCATGGTTGCAAAATCATTGATTCCCTCAACAGTTTTTACATTAAAACGTCTATAATCATTTTTGCTTGGCATGCCATCTTTAAAACAAACCATGGCACTCACTGGAAAACTTCCTTGAAAATTTGAATTGTCGAAACATTCAATATGAATTGGCAACTCTTGCAAATGCAAATATTGTTGTAGTTGATACAAAACTTGCTTTTTTTCCATATCTGATTTGCCTTCTAAATGCAATACTTTTTTCTTTTTAAGTTCAAGTGTAAAATAGTTTACGTTTTTTAACGACAAGTCCAACAACTGCTTTTTGTCGCCAGCTTTAGGTACTGTAATTGTTACAGTTTCATCGGGATAATCAATATCAAAAGGCACTACAATTTCATGTGACAAGCTGTTAAAATCGGCTCTTAAATTTGCTATTGCAAAAGCCAGAACTTCTTGGTTATTTTCTTCTAATTGAATTTTTAATTGAACAGTATGTGTTTGTACAATGGTTCCATTTTGTACCATTAAATAATTTACAAAAGCGATGTCATTGTCTCTTAGTATTGAGAACACATCGATATTGGATAAATGTTTACTTACTATTACAGATTTAGCTTGATAGTTTTCTAAATGGTCAATTTTACCTTTTACCAATGCTGCTTGTTCAAACTTTAAATCTGCAGCCAACTCATTCATTTCTGTTTTAAAATGTTGAATTACCGAGGTTAAATTTCCTTTTAAAATATTCTTAATTTGTTGCAATCCTTCATTGTAATCTTCTAAACTTTGTAGGCCTTCACATGGCCCTTTACAATTGCCTAAATGATATTCTAAACAAACTTTAAACTTTCCTTTTTGAATATTGGTTTTGGTAAGATTTAATTTGCAAGTACGTAAGGGAATGTACTGTTTAATAAAATCAATTAACTCTCTTACTTTTCCTGCAGAAGTAAATGGGCCTAAATATTCCGATCCATCTTGTATTTTTTTTCTTGTTAAAAATATTCGAGAAAAAGGCTCTTTTTTTATAACGATGTAAGGATAAGTTTTATCATCTTTTAAATCAATATTGTACTTTGGCTTAAAATTTTTAATGAGTGAATTTTCCAATAAAAAAGCATCTTGCTCACTATTTACTATTGTAAATTCTAAGTGATGAATTCTTTTAACCAGTTCGTGGGTTTTGTAACTAGTAAATGTTTTGGTAAAATAGCTACTTACTCTTTTGCGTAAGTCTTTGGCTTTACCTACATACAACAATTCGTTTTGAGCATCAAAATATTTATAAATGCCTGGTTGATGTGGAATGGTATGTGCAATTTGTTGAAATGCTTCTGAAGTCATTTTTGAAATTTATTGCTTGCCCCAGTTTACTCTATTACTTGTAGATATGCCTTTTCCGTTTGCTTCTGCATAACGATTTATATAAAATGATTTACCAAAAATCCAAGCATAATTTTCGGTTATGGTAGAATCTGTTTTTGCAAACATCACTTTCATATCCATTCTTTTTATTTCATTTCCATTGTTATCAGACAATAAAATATCAACATTTTTTATAGGCAAACTATCCATTGTTGTAGTATAATTTATTACAATACTAGAAGTAGTTAAATCTGTAAAAATACTTTCTTTATAAAATTGTTTTACAGGCATTGTAGTAATGTCTTTCAATAAAAAATTACTTACCAATAATTTAAATTGTTCTACTTCTAAAGCTTGCTTTTTTTCTTTTTTACTGCTATCGGTTACAACAAGTTGCAAGGGAATATTGTTTTTAACCAAACTATCTAATTCCGAATTTATTTTAGATAAATAACTGTAAAACTGAATGGTATCTACATATTTTCCAGGCTTATTTTTTGAATTTTTATTGCTGTTTTTACAGCTAAAAAATATAACAATTGAAAATGGAACTAAGAGCAAAATTCTTTTCATGCTGCGAAAGTATTTGAATACTATAAATAAAAAAACTGTTGTTGTACAACAGTTTTTTTATTTATTAGATTGGATGATGATTTCTATTTAAAAAGTTGTTTACTAAATCCAAATTTAAGTCCATAATCCATTCTATACTCTTTGATTGGATATTTTTCGTTGTAAGTTGGCAAATGTTGAAATCTTGCTTGAGTGCCTAAAAACCAATTGAAATTTCCAACTTGATAAGTTAAGTTCAATTCAAAACTTGAATTGATGTTCCATTTTCTAAAGAATGAAGTTCCGTCGGTATAATATTTATAATCTGTAGAAATTAAGTACACATTTTTATTGAGTGTTAATGTAGGCTGTATGGTTGCAGCAACATTAATTCCAAATTTTTTGGCTTGTACTAAATTATATTCAATACCTACAGGTACAGAAATTTGTAAAAGCTTACTATTTATTTGTGATTCAGCATAACCATTGTTTGCACTTAAAGTAGAAAATTGATTAATTGTATCCAATCTATTGTTTCTAATAATTGCAATGCTAGCAATGTTTAAGCCACTTTTATAAGTATCAATATAGTATTTACGTACATTATATTGTAAGCCCGTTTTTAGCTTTAAACGATGATTTATTTTATACAAAATGCCCAACCCAATTTCTGTACCCATTGCTGGTTTGTGGCGTACAACATCATTTACATCAACTGAATATCTTGGAGAAAAAGGTCCATTTGCTGCACCTGATGGATCAAATTTATTTCGAGTTTTATCATCTACCAATTTCCTATAACTAACACTTGGTGTTGCATAAAATTGTAACTCAAATCTTGTTTTTTTACGTTTTGCAATTACTGGTATTTTACTAGCATAACCAAATTCGTTTACAAAAACATCTGATTCAGTTTCTTGATTAAATAAGGGATTGCTGTTTTGCAAATTATTTAATAGTGCAAAATTTGAAGACTTTGTATAAGTATTTTCATTAACTAAATTGTTGGCATTGTTCATGCTATTTTTTTGAACAATAGTTACTTGATTTTGATTAGATGAAATAGTTATGGCAGAAGTATTTGCATCATCATTTATAGCAATTTCTTTTTTAACGCCCTCTTTTTTATTGATGTTTTGAGCTACAGTTAATTCTTTTTCTGTAATTACTACAGGTAACACATTAACTTCTGGAGTTTGTGTAGTTGCAGGTATATTTAAATCAACTAAGTCTTTGTTAACAATTGAATTAATCAGCATCGCTTGATGCTTGCTAGTTTCTTTATCTTCAAGATTGCTGCTTTTAGTATTGTCTTTTGTTGAATTAGAATATTGAGTTTTGGTGTTTTTTGGATTTGAGTTTCTGTTCTCTGAAATTGCTGCTATTGAAACTGTTTGAAATGATGGTTTTGATGGATGATCATAAACAATGGTAGAAACTGTTAACGCAGT
>Ga0075154_10001391_pt1 | contig 17489 bp, 6 predicted proteins | sample JI71714BDNA_FD_70965 | JGI IMG/M metagenome (GOLD analysis project Ga0075154, IMG submission 70965) | Wastewater effluent complex algal communities from Wisconsin, to seasonally profile nutrient transformation and Carbon sequestration -... | ecosystem: Engineered > WWTP > Effluent > Algae...
GAAATTAGAGAAAATACACTTAATAACAATAAGTTATATTTACGTTTTTTAACAGGGTGTGTTAACTATTCCTCGGTAAGATGTAATATGGATGATACAGAGTTTAAAAAAGAACTTAACAATAATCTAGCCAAGATTAGAGAAGATAAAGCTTTCGGATGCTGGGCCGGTGTAGATATGTTTGGAACAGAAAATTTTGTTTATGACCATAATCATTTTACAAATTGGCTTACAACTATGTATGGCGAATTGCGATCTATAAACAAAGAAAGCGGAGGTAAAAGGTCTCTATGGCTTAGGCCTCATGTCGGAGAAGGCGCATGGGCTGAAAATTTACCGTGCCGAATAAAAAGATACGACGGTAATCCTAGGAGTTTAGCTAAAAAACTTAAAGCTTTATCAGAATTTTTTCAAAAAGATTATATTGCAAAAAGCAATCTACCAGTGCTAAATGAAGTTTTAGAATTCATTTTCCGCTCAATTTTTACCGGTTGGCTACCGATCGACGATGCTAGAAAATTCTATGGGGTTAGTGCTTTTTCAATACCTGAATTATCAAGGCTTTCAGCATTACTACAACCTTTAAATCCTGGTCATAGCCTAATTGGTGAAAAAATAGGAGAAGCAAACTTAGAGACTATGATTGATTGGGTTAATAATGTCAGTGCTTTAACTATTGAAAATTATGATAAGCTTGCTCCTCAAATTAGATTCGGCCACGGTACACATCTGGGCTTTGATAGTGTGTGGGGAGTAATTACCGATTTACAAACTATTAGTTTTACCCCTATATGGGTAGATCTTAACTTGGGCAGTAATGTAGTCACTGCTGCCAGACCTTTAAACTCTACGATCAGCAATGTTAATTTTAATGAGAGTTTGGATGATACTTATAATATCGAATCTTTATTAAGAGAAGTCTTAGGTAAGTCTAGATTTATTTGTGGTTATATTCAGACTGAAGTGGTTGAGCGTTCAGAACGTGTGGCAAAATTCATTGAAATGTTAGCAAATTATGGCATCAAATTTGTACTAGGTACTGACGGTCAAGGTACAGAGTTAACTTCACTATTTACGGAGCAAATGCATTTTAAGAATCTAGTATATTGGTATTACAAAGATAGCAAAGATGCAGAATTAATGAATAAAAGGCTTAAAAATAACACTGTTGATTATATAAAATATTCACTAGAAAATTTAAAGAATTAGGACAAAAGAAAGAAATTATTAATATAATTTCTTTCTTATTGAAATAATTAAAGGTAAGGCAGAAGAACAATTAAGCCAAGGTGTCAAAACTGTAGAATTTACAATAAATCAGAATGCAGCAGTTAAACTGAGTCAGCTTCAGCAAGATGCTTTAGTCAATCTGGTTTATAAGGCTAAAAGATAGCTTTCCAAGAAGTAGTTTTCAAAATCAATCCTATAAAATTGATAATTTGATCTAAAATTTTATCTTTTTGCGCTAAAAATAAGAAACCTTGTTATGTGGAATTTGATTTTACTGAAAAAAGCAAAAATTAAATTAGTAGCTATCATAGTTTGCTTTATTCAACAGGCTTATGATTCTACTGAACTTGCTATTAAAGAGGTAAAAACCAATCAAGAAGAAAAAACATCTTTGTTACTAACAAAACAAGATTTTAATATCATCCCAGATAACCGTCCTAGTGATTATGAACACGCGGTATTAAGCAAGCATGTATATAGCAAAGATATAAAACAGAGAGATATTGTAAAAATCAACCAAGAAGAATGGCTAGTAATCAGCATCAAATCAGGTAAAAATGATTATTTTGCAGCACTTTACCAAAATAAGCAGAAAAAGCAGCTCGTTATAGCCCATAGAGGTACCCAGAGTTTGGGTAATATTATGGAAGATTTACAGTCAGTGATATTAAAGCAAATATCTTCTGGTCAAGAAGCGTCTTATGAATTTACCAAGGAAGCTGTATCTATAGCCAAAAATATGAATTTTCAGTTATCAACTACTGGACACTCACTTGGTGCCCTGTTTGCAGAGTTAACAGTATATTGGTGTCACGATAAGTTTGGTTATTACGATATAAGTGCTGTTACCTTTGAAAGTCCAGGCTCAAGAGATCTGATTGAGAACAAGCTGTTACCTAATCTAGCGAGTAATAGTGTAAGTTTAGAAAAACTGGATATAGTTCAGTATTTGTCTTACCCAAATCTAGTCAATAGCTGGGGACACCACATAGGTACGATATATCAAATAGAACCTATGTTAGGAGATTTACGATGGGTTCCATGGTGGTACACTAAGCAGGCTCATTCAATATCTAATATAGTCAAGCTTTTTGAAACAGATGCTTCAAAAACTAGGGTGTTAATGCAAGATTGGCCTTTGCGATCTGAAAGAGAAAATTACTTTAAACAATCTGTTTTTCAAGAAGGAAAATATTCATTACAAGAACTAAATAATAACAAAGAATTTGAACTTTATTATAAGGGGCATTACGTTCCAGCTATAACTACAGACCAAGAAAAACAACTTTTATTGAAGCATTTTAATACTGGAATGAAAAGCTTTTTAACTGATTTTTTTCAGCTGCATAAGCATTTACTTATAGATCAAGAGAGTAGAAAAGCATTAGTAAAATATTGGCAAAATAATGGAGTACCAGATAGCTTAATTGAGCTAATTACAAGTTTCAAAATAGATGACTACAGAAACAATAAAAGAGTAAGTTTGTTAAATGACTGGAATATATATGACTGGCGCAAAGAATTAAGTACACAGCTATCAAAAAATTTAAATATTGCACGGACATTATTGCAACCGTTGAACCAGAAAAGAACAGCAAACGGCTTAATCGTGATAAAAGATGGTACTTTATTAGATGGCAGTATAATTAATGTTAAAAGATTTATAGGTGAAGTACACAGAACGTTTAATGGAACTCCAAGCTCTATAAAGAGTAAAAAAACGACTTCTAGTACCGATAAGCAACAGTTGAATACAATATTGGATAAAAATCATCATCATGCGCAACTGATTGGTTATTTACCGCAGCTATTGACTAGCTATGAAAAATTTATAAATAGAAGCAAAGAGTTAGACCAAATAGAGCAAGGTTTTATCAATAAACAGGTTATAGTTATTACTGGTCGTGGTGGGGTGGGTAAAAGCAGTCTAGCTATTGAATACGGCAAATATTTTAAAGGCGATAACAAGATAGCTCGTTATATTAATGCTGATTCAAGTAGTAAAATAAATCAAACATATCAAGAATTGGCGCAAGAAATGGATATTAACTTTACTGGTCAATCGCCCACTATGATTATGCAGCTTGTGCATAACAAACTCCCGAGTTTACCGCAAGAAATATTATTTATTTTCGATAATGTCGAACAGTACGATGATATCAAAGATTACATTGTCAATTTACCATCAAATGTAAAAACTTTAATTACTACTAGAAAACCGAAATTAGTACCAAATAGTCTTCATATTAGGTTGGAAGAATTTAGTAATGAAGCTGCGGAAGAATATCTGGAATATAGTTTACAAAATAGGTTACCAAGCAAGAATGATATACAAGAAATAATCAGAAATACTAGTGCTTTACCTTATGATTTGAAATGTATCTCAGCCTATTTGCTGGATAATCCGATGATAGAAGCTAGCGTAATTAGTCAAGAAACAGCTGACGAAATAAAGGGAAAATTATTTGAGGAATTTGTAATAAGCACAGATGCAGTAAAACAGCAAGCTTGGCAGATTTTGCAATTTGCTGCTTATCTTGATCCAGACTTCATTGACATGGAAATTATTAAAGAGTTGTTTCCTAAAGCAGAGGAGCAAATAGCAAAAGCAATGAAAAAGCTTGAATCATTATCGTTGATCTCAATAATAACTAACCAAAATGATAAGCTTGGTTTTCGGATACATCGAAAATTACAAAAATCAATTTTATATTCAGTAAAAAATGATCCAGATTATCAGTTCAAGCAACTAGTGATAATAAATAATTTACTGAGAGTGTTAGATAAATTATTTGTTAAGGTATGGTATAACCCAGATATAAAATGGCAAATTGCTAGGAGTTTACAACCTCATGTAAACAAAGCGCTGAACCTAAAATTTGTTTCAATAGATAAACAAGCTAAGGTCAATCAAGCAAATCTTTATTATAAATTGGCTTTTTATTATTGGAAGGCCAATGTAGATTATAATCAAGCTTTAGAATGCGCAAAGTCATCTTTAAATCAAAGACGTAAATTATATCAAGGTAATAGTGTAGAAATTGCTGATACCCTGAATATTATCGGAGTTATTTATCGGTACTCTGGCAAGGGGCAAGAAGCTACAAAATATTTAAATGAAGCACTACAAATAAGAAAACGGTTGTATCAAGGTAATCATCAAAGCATTGCTGACTCTTTATTTAATATTGGAGGAGCATATAGAGAAATAGGACATGTATATAAAGCTCTAGAATATAACGAAATGGATTTAGCAATGAATAAGCTTTTATATAAAGGTAATCATCATAATATTGCCCGTGCTCTAAATGATGTCGGAAGAAATTACCTTAATCTAGGAGATTTCAAAAAATCACTTGACTATTTTGAGGCAAGTTCGCAAATGTTTAAGGCTCTATATACTGGTAATCATGTATGGGTTGCCGCTGTACTTAACAATATTGCTGATGCTCATTATAAGCTCGGTAATTACAGAGACGCTCTTAAAAATGCCAAAGCAGCATTGGTCATGGATAAGGAGCTATATACCAATGATTATCCATTTATTGCCTATAGTTTACGTTCTTATGGAGCGGTTTTAATAGAGTTAAATGAAATTGAAGAAGGCCTAGTTTCTTTGCGTCAAGCGTTAGATTTAAGTAAAAAATTCAGTCTAGATGGGCATTTTATCACCGCTTATGTTAACTATAATCTTGGTATTGGTTATTTTAGACATAAAGAATACGGAAGAGCCTTAAAATATGCTAAAAAAGCTTTGATTTTACGCCAGGAAATATATGCTACAGCTAAAGACCATATAGAAATTGCTGATTCTTTACACAGTTTAGGCGATATTTACCTGGCCACAGGTGATAAAGCCAAAGCACTGGAATCCTACAAGCAAGCTTTGGTAATGAGTCTAGCACTATCACTTGATCATTTATCTGAAACTAAAGAATTAAAGCAAAAGATTAAGGAATTGAAAAGATAAATTATCATGTTAAATTTGATTTTATCCAAAAAACGAATAGTAAAAATAATATTAATTGGTGTATTGTTTTATTTTTCAAAAATTATTTTAGCAAATACAGTAACAATTGAAGGTAATACAAAAATAAAAGACAGCCAGATAAACGTCCAAGAGTACCAAGGTAATATATACGAAAAATATGATCTTGTTCCTATTGAATCTCTGAAGCTAGCTAGCTATCTGCCAGAAATACTAACTGATTACGAAAAATTCGTGAATCGTAGCAAAGAATTAGAAGAAATAGAGCAAGCTTTTGCTGGTAACCAGGTTGTAGTGATAACTGGTCGTGGCGGCATGGGCAAAAGTAGTCTAGCTATTGAATATGGCAAATATTTTAAAGGCGATAACAAGATAGTTCGTCATATTAATTCTGATGCAACTAGTAAAATAGATCAAACGTATCAAGGACTGGCCAAAGAATTCGATATTAATGTAACCGGACAACCACCTGCTATGGTTATGAAGCTTGTGTATAACAAGCTTTCGAGATTACCTCAAGAAATATTATTTATTTTTGATAATGTTCAGCAATATGATGATATAAAGAATTATGTTATTAATCTCCCTGCCAATACAAAAGCTATAATTACCACAAGGCAACCAAGATCAATACCAGATGCACCGCATATTGTACTAGCAGAATTTAATGATGAGGCCGCTATGGAATATTTGGAGTATAGTTTGCAGAATAGATTACCAAGCAAGAATGATATACAAGAAATAATCAGAAATACTAGTGCTTTACCTTATGATTTAAAATGTAACTTGGCTTATCTACTTGATAACCCGCTTACCGATAGCAAAAAAGCTATACTAGAATCAGGTGGTAAAATAAAAGGAAAATTATTTGAGGAATTCGCGATCAGTACTGACAAAACAAAACGGCAAGCTTGGCAGATTTTGCAATATGCTGCCTATCTTGATCCAGATTTTATTAGCATGGACATTTTAAAAGAGTTATTTCCACAAAATGAAAAGCTGTTACCTAATGCTATTAAGAAGTTGGAGTCTCTGTCTTTGATCTCAATAGTGACCGATAATGAAGGTCAATTAGGGTTTAGGATACACAGGAAGTTACAAAAATCAGTGCAATACTCAATAAAAAATCATCCTAAATATGCAATGAATGAGCGGGAGATCAGTAGTAATTTATTGACTACGCTAGATAATTTATTTGTAGAAGTGGAGCGTAATCCAGATATAAAATGGAAAATAACAAGCAAGCTGCAATCTCATGTAAAAAAGTTACTTGATTCAACTATACAAGTAGTGTCTGATCGAGCTAAAATTAGCCAAGCAAATCTGTATTTTAAATTAGCAAAGTATTATGCAAGAGTTAACGTAAATTATAAACAAGCATTAATATATGGTCATGTATCCCTGAACCAAAGACGCAGTCTATTTCTAGGAGACGATCCTGCAGTGGCTAATTCATTAGATATTATTGGTGACTTTTATAAATTATCTAATGTAAAAAAAGGTCTGGATTATCTAATAGAAGGATTAAAAATGAGACAGCGAATATATCAGGGAGATCACCCAGATATAGCTACTTCGCTGCGAAATATTGGTGTTGCGTATCGTATAGCAGGAGAATTACGTAAGGGATTGCAGTATGGAGAAGCTGCTCTGCAAATGAGACAGAGATTATATCCAGGTAATCATCATGATACTGCTGAATCATCATATAGCGTTGGATTAGATTATCTTTATTTACGAGATCTCAAAGCGTCACTTAAATTTTTAGAAGCAAGCTTGAAGATGTTTAAAGCGATATATTCTGGTAATCATCCAGATATTGCTTTGTTGTTAGGCGGTCTTGCTTATTGTCATTATGAATTAGGTAATTATGTAGAATCCTTGGAATATGCTAAGGCATCTGTAACTATGAACAAAGCATTATATCCTGAGGGCAATCCGTTTACTGTTTATGCTTTGCGTTATTTAGGGGCAGCTTTAATAGCAACAAATGATATTGGAAAAGCTTTAAATATTCTGCACCAAGCGCTAGATATTAGTAAAGAATATAATATGGATAAGCACTTCATGACAGCTTTTGTTTATCGTGAATTAGGGCTAGGTCATTTCAAACAAGGTGATTATAAAAAAGCTCTAGAATATAATGAAAAAGCATTAAGCTTAAGGCAAGAAATATATGCAAATGTCAAAAATCATCCTGAAATAATCTTATCTTTGCAGAGTCTTGGCGATATTCACTTTGCTTCAGGTGATAAAATCAAAGCTTTGAAATTTTACCAAGAAGCATTGACCATGAGCCTTGCATTATCACTCGATCACTTACCAGAGACTAAGGAGTTACAACAAAAGATTGAGAAGTGCCAAAACAATAAATAAGTAGAAGTAATTATGCGTAATTTAATTCTAAAAAATAAAAGGAAGATTATAGTATTACTAATACTGGCCTGTAGTTTTATTTCTTATCAAGAAGATAGTTTAGCAAATACAGTAACAGTTGAAAGTAATACAAAAATAAAAGACAGTCAAATAAACGTCCAAGAGTACCAAGGTAATATATACGAAAAATATGATCTTGTTCCTATTGAATCTCTGAAGCTCACTAGCTATCTACCAGAAATACTAACCGATTATGAAAAATTTGTTAACCGTAGCAAAGAATTAGAAGAAATAGAGCAAGCTTTTGCTGGTAACCAGGTTGTAGTTATTACTGGTCGTGGCGGTATGGGTAAAAGCAGCTTAGCTATTGAATATGGCAAATATTTTAAAGGCGATAACAAGATAGCTCGTTATATTAATTCTGATGCAACTAGTAAAATAGATCAAACGTATCAAGGACTAGCCAAAGAATTCGATATTAATATAACAGGGCAATCGCCTTCTATGGGTATGAAGCTTGTGTATAACAAGCTTTCAGGATTACCTCAAGAAATATTATTTATTTTTGATAATGTTCAGCAATATGATGATATTAAAGATTACGTTACTAATCTGCCTGCCAATACAAAAGCTATAATTACCACAAGGCAACCAAGATCAATACCAGATGCACCGCATATTGCATTAGAAGAATTTAATGATGAATCTGCTATGGAATATCTGGAGTATAGCTTGCAAAATAGATTACCGAATAAGAAAGATATACAAGAAATAATCAATAATACTAGTGCTTTACCTTATGATTTGAAATGTAACTTGGCTTATCTACTTGATAATCCGCTTACCGATAGCAAAAAAGCTATACTAGAATCAGGTGGTAAAATAAAAGGAAAATTATTTGAGGAATTTGTTACTAGCCCAGATGAAATAAAACAACAAGCTTGGCAGATTTTACAATACGCAGCACATTTGGATCCAGATTTCATTAGTATGGAGCTTATTAAAGAGCTATTCTTGGGGCAAAGTGAGCAGACAAGTAAGGCAATAAAAAAACTGGAATCACTATCACTGATTTCAGTAATAGCTGATCAAAATGGCAAGCTTGGTTTTCGGATACACCGAAAATTACAAAAATCAATTTTATATTCAGTAAAAAATCATCAGAAATATTCCATAGATAATAAGCATTTAATGGCTAATTTGCTTAATGTATTAGATAAACTATTTCCTGTAGTAGATCGTAATCTTGGGATAGACTGGCAGGTAGCAAATAACTTGGAGCCGCATGTAAAAAAAATATTGGATTCAGATTGCAAAATATCAACTAGGAACGCTAAGGTTAATCAAGCGAGCCTTTATTATAAGTTAAGTCACTATTATTTAGAAATTAATATTGACTTAAAGCGCGCCTTAAATTACGCCGAAGAATCCTTAAACAAAATGCGGAATATATATCCAAGCAATCATGCAAATATTGCTAACTCCCTACATAATACCGGAATTATCTACCAAGAGCTGGGTGATATGAATCGGAGTCTAGAATACCTAGAAAAGTCGCTAAATATGAAGAAAGCATTGTATTTAGGTAATCATCCCGACATGGCTGCATCGTTACATGAAATTGGCCGTGTTTGCTGCATATTAGGGAACATCGAGAAAGGTCTAGAATATGAAAAATTAGGGCTGAAGATGAGGCAAGAATTATACCCAACCAATCATCCTGATGTTGCCATTTCTCTACAAAGCGTTGGTTATGCATATCATGAATCTGGGAACGTAGAAAAGGGATTAGAATATCAACAAATAGTGTTGAAAATGAGGCAAGAACTTTATGTAGGCAACCATCCTGATATTGCTCAATCTCTAAATAATATTGCATATAGTTACTACACATTGGGCAATTACACAAATGCTCTAGAGTCTATAACAAAATCTGTAGATATGTATAAAGCTTTATATCCCGATGATCATCCTCGTGTTGTTGGTGCTTTGCACACGCTGGGAGCGTTGTTAATACAAGCAGATAGCCCTAAGGATGGTATAAGTGTTCTTTATCAAGCATTGAATATGGCAAAAAAATTTGACGTAGATGAGCATTATCATTTTGCATTTATTTTATATGATTTAGGAAGAGGGTATTTGAAACTTAATGATCATACCAAAGCTCTAGAATATGCTGAAAAAGCATTGCAAATGAGGCAAAAAATATACGCAACAACCAAAAATCATCCTGAAATAGCCACATCTCTGCACAGTCTTGGCGATATTCACTTTGCCTCAGGTGATAAAACCAAAGCGCTGGAATTCTACAAGCAAGCGTTAGAGATGAGCCTAGCACTATCACTTAATCATTTACCTGAAACTAAAGAAATTCAGTGGAAGATTAAGGAATTGAAAACTAATGAAATGAGGTAAATCATGATTTTTACTAAAACTACCAGAGTTATTTTTTTTATTTATGTAATTTTGTTGATTGGGTTTAAAAATTGCAATACTTATGCTTATCAAAACGATAAACAAGAGATAACAGAGCAAGTGGAGAAAAAACTCCTACAAGATTTTGTTTATAGTGATGATTCAGTAAACCAACAAGCATGGCAGATTTTACAATATACCGCTTATCTTGATCAGGACTTTATTAGTATAGAAATTATTAAAGAACTATTTCTGCAGAAAAACGAACCAGTCTCTCAGGCAATAAAAAAATTAGAATCGGTATCATTAATCTCTGTGATAACCGACCAAAAAGGTAATCAAGGATTAAGAATACGCCAAAAATTACAAAACTTGATTCGTATTAGCATGAAAAATGATCCTGAACACTCGCTAAAACAGGAAAAGATAATAGGTGATTTATTATCAGTTCTCAATAAGTTACTTCCAGAGTTAACTTACAACCAAAATGCAAAAGGTGAAATAGCTAGCAAATTACAGCCTCAAGTGGAAAAATTACTGAAGATAGAGACAGAAGAAGTAACTAAGAAAGATGAATTCATTATTGCTAATCTTTATTACAAATTGGCTATGTATTATCAAAGGGTCAGTATAAATTACAAAAAAGCTTTAGAATATGCTAAAATTTCACTTCAAATAAGGCGCAAATTATATACGGGTGATAATCCTGATACAGCTAATTCCATTAGCACCACTGGTGTCATTTACTTATTATCAGGAAATGCTAAAGAAGGAGTAAAATATCTAGAAGAAGGTTTAGCAATTAGGAAACGATTATATAAGGGTAACCATCCCAAAATTGCCGATTCTTTAATATCTATCAGTCGAGCTTATAGAGAACTAGGGGAAAACAAAAAGTGCCTGGAATACGCGCAAATGTCTTTAAAAATGAACAAAGAACTATATTTGGGCAATCATTATGAGATAGCTGATTCTTTAAATATGGTTGGTAGAGCTTATCTTAATTCTGGTGAATTTAAACAATCACTTGTATATTTTAAAGATAGCTTGCAGATGTTGAAGGCATTATATACTGGAAGCAATATAAGAATTGCTATTGTACTTGATGTGCTTTCTTATAACTATTCCAAACTTGGTAATTATAAAGAAGCCCTAAAAAATGCTAAAGTAGCACTGGCTATGGATGAAGAACTATATCCTAATGGTCACCCACATATGATTTACGATTTGCATTCTTATGGAATCGCTTTAATAGGGTTAAATAAAATTGACGAGGGTATTACTGCTTTGCGTCAAGCATTAGATATAAGTGAAAAATTCAATATGGAAAAACATTTTATTACAGGGCTTGTATACTGTGATCTCGGTATTGGTTATTTTAGAAATAAAGAATACCAAAAAGCTTTGAAATATGCAGAAAAAGCTTTAAATTTAAAGAAGGAATTGTACAGTAATGTTGGCAATCATCAAGAAATAGTCGAGTCATTGGATAGCCTTGGTGATATCTATCTTGCTTTAGATAATAAGATCAAGGCTCTAGAGCTGTACAAGCAAGCCTTAGAGATGAGCTTAGCACTGTCACTGGAACATCTACCGCAAACCAAAGAAATTCAGAGAAAGTTTAAAGAGCTAAACGATCAAAAAGCTTAAAGAGCTAAACGATCAACTAGAAATTCTTAAGCTTTAAGGTAAATGACTGTAACTATATGCTGCAAATTCGTTTTTTGGATAAAATCAAATTTAACATGATAATTTATCTTTTCAATTCTTTAATCTTTTTCTGAATTTCTTTAGTTTCAGGTAAATGATCAAGTGATAGTGCTAGGCTCATCTCTAACGCTTGCTTGTAGGATTCCAGCGCTTTGATTTTATCACCTGAAGCAAAGTGAATATCGCCTAAACTGTGTAAAGAATCAGCAATTTCTATATGGTTTTTAGCTGTAGCATATATTTCCTGGCGTAAACTTAGGGCTTTTTCAGCATGTTCTAAAGATTTCTGGTAGTTTTTACTTTTAAAATAACCAATACCCAGGTTATAGTTTATAAAAGCTGTGAGAAAATGCTTATCAACGCCTAACCTTTCACTTATTTCTAATGCTTCATGTAAAGCAGCCAATCCATCTTCAAGTTTATTTAGCTCTATTAAAGCTGCTCCATAAGAACGTAAGGAATAAATTTTAAGAGGATTATCGTTAATATATAATTCTTTACCCATATCCAAAGATAATATTGCATATTTAAGAGATTCAGTGTAATTACCAAGTTTATGATAATTATAAGCAATATTGTTTAATAAACTTGCAATCATATCGTGATTACCTTCATATAGACTTTTAAGTAGCTGTAAACTTCTCTGAAAATATGAGAGTGATTTTTCAAAATCCCCCGAATTCAAATATCCTAATCCCATTAAGTTTAGAGATTTTATTATGTCTATGTGATTGTTATGGTGCAATCTTTGATTCATTTCTAAAGCCTTTTGGGTATATTTTAAAGATTTTTGTGTTTCTCCTAACTCTCTATATGCTCCTCCAATGTTAAATAAAGAATCAGCAACATCGACATGATCAGCTAAATATAATTTTAGTCTAATCTCTAGCCCTTGCTTTAAATATTTTAAACTTTCTTGTCCATTACCGCATTCTCTATAGATATTGCCAATAAGATTCAAGCTGCTTGCAAGCTTAGAGTGATCTCCTTTATATAAATTACGCCTTTGTTCTAATGATATTTCAGCATACTTCATAGCTTGCTTGAAATTTACACTAACTCTAAAATGATAAACACTGAGTTTATAATAAAGATTTGCTTGATTAATCCTAGCCTTATAATCTAATAACTTAAATTCTTGTTCTAGTATTTTTTTAACGTGAGGTTGTAAGCTACTGGCTATTTGCCATTTTATATCCGGACTACGGTCCACTTCAGAAAATAATCCATCTAATACATTAAGCAAATCAGCTATTAAATGCTTATTATTCAGAGAATATTTTGGATGATTTTTTACTGAATATAAAATTGATTTTTGTAATTTGCGATGTATTCTAAAACCTATCTGGCTATTTGAATTAGTAATTATAGAGATTAATGACAAAGACTCTAGTTTTTTTATTGCTTTACCTGCTTGTTCAGCTTTTTGAGGAAATAATTCTCTAATTATTGTCATGCTAATAAAATCTGGATCCAAATGAGCAGCGTATTGCAAAATCTGCCAAGCTTGCTGTTTTATCTTATCTGGGCTAGTAATAAACTCTTCAAATAATTTACCTTTGATTTTGCCCCCTGATTCTAGTATAGCTTTTTTGCTATCAATGAGAGGATTATCAATTAAATAGGCTGAAGTACATTTTAAATCATAAGGCAAGGTACTAGCATTATTTATTAATTCCTGCATATCTTGTTTATTTAACGATCTATTTTGTAAACTATATTCTAGATACTCTCTAGCAGCTTCATCATCAAATTCCTCCAATAAAATATGAGGCACCCCTGCTATTAATTTTGGTTGCCTGGTAGTAATCAAGACTTTTACATTTGCTGGTATATTGGTAACATAATCTTTGATACAATCATATTGCTCAACATTATCAAGAATAAACAATATTTCTTGAGGTAACATTGTAATTTTATTATGTACAAGCCTCATAATAATAGAAAACGGCTGCTCAGCTAAATTAATATCTAGCTCTTGTGCTAATTCTCGATATGCCTGATCTACCTTACTAATTGTATCAGCATTAAAGTGGCGAACTATCCGGTTATCACCCTTATAATGCTTTGCATATTCAATAGATAAACTACTTTTACCTATTCCACCAGGACCAGTAATTACTACAATTTGATTGCTAGCAAAAGCTTTTTCTATTATTGCTAATTCTTTGCTACGGTTAACAAACTTTTCATAGTTGGTTAGCGTTTGTGGTAAATAACTGGTAAATTGCATAGATACCGTAGGCACAAGCTTATACTCTTCGTACACATTACCCTGATATTCTTCGGTATTTATCTGGCTGTCTTTTATTTTTGTATTGCCTTCAATTGTTACTGTATTTGCCAGGCTATCTTCTTTATAACAAATAAAACTACAGGCCAGCGTTAATATCATAATCTTTTCTTTGGTCGCTAATATCAAGTTAGGCATAAATTCACGATAACCTTGTTCTATTTTCTCTAATTCTTGTTCTCGACCAATAAATTTTTCATAACTAGTTAATATTTGTGGCATATAAGTAGTTAGCTGTATAGAAAATTTAGAGTTTAATTGATGCTTAATACTAAGATTTAATTTCCGTGCTTTATCCATCTTACCGAGGAATAGTTAACACACCCTGTTAAAAAACGTAAATATAACTTATTGTTATTAAGTGTATTTTCTCTAATTTCATTCTGTTCAGTCAAGAAATTGTAAATATATTTATATATCTAAGAGTTGATTCGTTTAACCGATCTATACTACAAGTTATATATACAATAAAGAATTTAATCAATATAAATTATTAAAGGAATGAAAAAGGGAATCAAAAGCTTTACCAAACAATTACTTTTAATACTGTAAGTTTTGATTTTATCCTTGATTTCTTGCGCATCAGCATATTGTAAGTTAGAAGTGTGATCCATTGGTACAGGAATTTATCATATTAGGGATACTGAAAAGAAGTTGCGTAACCTAGTTGGCTTACTAAATCATTATTGATTTAATACGCTTTAGTTTGCTAACTAAACTCTTACCTATTTGGGATAGTGACTTTCTCCAGCTCTTTAATTTTCTGCCTGATTTCTTCAGTTTCCGCACGTTCTCCAAGAGATAAATTGATCCTCATTTCAAGAGCTTCTTTATATAATCCAAGTGCTTTGGTTTTGTCTCCTAAAGCTTTGTATATATCTGCCAAAATAGTTAGACACTCAGTTATCTCGATATGATTTCCCACATTTGAGTATAATTCTTGTTTTAAGCTTAAGGCTTTTTCACTATACTCCAGGGCTTTTTTATAGTTGCTAAGCTTTAAATAACCTTGTCCTAGCTCATAAAAAATAAACCCCATAATATAGTGCTTGTCCATATTAAATTTTTTACCCATATCTATGGCTTGATGCAAACTATCTAAACCTATTTTAACATTATCTGTTTCTATTAAAATTGCACCCATTGCTTCCAAAACAAAGACCATATCTGGATGGTCTTCAGTATATAACGCCTTACACATAGCTACAGCAGCTTTTGCATGATTCAAGGCTTCTGTATATCTGCCTAATTTCTGGTAACTGTATACAACATTATTTAGTACAAGAAGAATACTTGGGTAGTTACCTAAATATAAGGTTTGGTACATTTCTAAACTTGCTTTTGTATATTCAAGTGATTTCTTAAAATCTTGCAAAGCAATATAAGCTAACCCAACAGTATTCAATGAATCCGCAATATCACGATGATTACCTGAATATAAACGCCTCCTCATTTGTAGAGCTTTTTCCGTATACTCTAATCCCTTCTGTGTTTCCCCTGATCTGAAGTATACTACTCCAATGTTCCGCAAAGAAGTTGCCGTGTCTGAGTGGTCTCCCTTATATAGATGTTGTCTTATTTCCAGCCCTTCCGTTAAATAAGCTAATCCCTCTTTTGGATTGCCACTTAATCTATAAGTATCGCCAATAAGGTCTAATGAATTGGCTATTGCAGCATTATCTCTCTTAAATATCTTCTTTCTTTGATTCAAAGAAATCTTAGCATATTTTAATGCTGCCTGAAAATTTACGCTAACTTTTGAGTAATATTTAGCTAATTTAAAACAAAGATTTGCCTGGCTAATTTTAGCTTGATTGAAGGTTGCCTGTATATTTGAGTTAAGTAAAAATTTTACTTGCGGATATAATACGCTTGCTATTTGCCATTTTGTGCCTGGATCACGATCTACCTCTGGAAATAAAGTGTCTAGTGTAATCAGTAAATTGTTAATGATCTCTTGCTGATTCATTGCGTGTTTAGGATGATTCTTTATTGAATATTGTACTGATTTTTGTAATTTTCTGTGTATCCTGACTCCTATTTGCCCCTCTGTATTGACTATTATAGCTATCAAGGATAGCGACTCCAATTTTCTTATTCCTTGAGATAACAACTTCTCATTTTGTGGAAATAAATCTTTAAAGATTTCCATACTAATAAAATCTGGATCCAAATGCGCTGTATATTGCAGGATTTTCCAGGCTTGTTGCTTTGTTTTATCGGCACTTACTGCAAATTCCTGAAACAAATTTCCACTAACTTTACTACCTATCGCTTTAGTGATTTCTTTGCTATCTATTGATGAGTTATCTAATAAATATGCTACTGCACATTTTAAATCATAAGGCAAAGCACCGGTATTTTCCACCAGCTCCTGCATATTATTTTGATCTAAAGATCTATTTTGCAAACCGTTTTGTAAATATCGCTCAGCTTCTTTGTTACTAAATTCCTCCAGAGCAATATGCATCCTATCTACCATTAATTTAGGAGCTCTAGTGGTGATTATGGCTTTTATATTTGATGGTAAATTGGCAAGATAATCTTTAACATCCTCATATTTATCAACATTATCAAAAATAAATAATATATTACCACCAAAAGTAGCAAGCATGCTGTGAACCATCTGCCTGATTACTTCTTTGGATTGTCCAGCTGCGTTAATATGAAGTTCTATTGCCAGTTCCTGGTATTTTTGCTCTATTTTAGTAGCGGAATCAGCGTTAAAGTATCTTATTATCTTCCTTTGTTTCTGCGATTTACCGTATTCTATAGCTAGACTGCTTTTACCAACCCCACCACGACCTGTGATTACTACTATATTAGTTTTCGCAAAGCCTTTTTCTATTTGCTCTAATTCCTTTGTTCGTCCTACAAATTTTTCATAACCGGTTAGTACCTCCGGAATATAATTAGTTATAGGTGAAACTGCCTTTATGTGGCTTACTTCTATACCTTGAGCTTGATTTTCGGTGTTTTTCGAATGGATAGTATATCCAAAAATGAGAGTGCCAATTATAATCGCTGCTAGTCCTGTCATTACAATTCCTTTTTTATGTTTGAAAAATATTACTTCCGAATCGGATTTTGCCCTAGGCAATGATTGGTTTGGTTCATTAAAATCATTGATTACTAATTCATGACACGTTTTAAACTCTAAGAAGATATCATTAACTTTAACGTTAGACAATATCCTTTTTAAAATCTCAAAAATAGCTATTTAACCCGAACTATGGATAAGAGATTAAAGGTTTAGAAGGTCTAGTGGCCATTCCTTTGAAAGTTTTATGACCAGCGATCCTTATGTTTTTGCATACAGCAAAATGAGTAGAGTCTGTATAATATATTCCTGTTTTTCTACCACTTAAATGGTGCATCATGATTACAATTGGTAAAAACAGAGATGCTATTAGCTGGATAAATCTATCGTAGCATGGTGGATTTTTAAAGTGACTTTCACTCAGAACAAAATGCTGA
>Ga0075154_10001392_pt1 | contig 17485 bp, 8 predicted proteins | sample JI71714BDNA_FD_70965 | JGI IMG/M metagenome (GOLD analysis project Ga0075154, IMG submission 70965) | Wastewater effluent complex algal communities from Wisconsin, to seasonally profile nutrient transformation and Carbon sequestration -... | ecosystem: Engineered > WWTP > Effluent > Algae...
GAGCGCGGGTTGACCTACAGTGTGCCCCTGAAGGCCAAACTGAAACTGTACTGCACGGATCCCGAGCACGAGGACTTCGAGACCATCGTACAGGACGTGTACCTGGGCCAGATCCCCTACATGACCCCCAAAGGCTCGTTCGTGGTGAACGGTGCCGAGCGTGTTGTCGTGAGCCAGCTGCACCGCAGCCCGGGCGTGTTCTTTGGCCAAAGCCGCCACGCCAACGGCACCAAGCTGTACAGCGCCCGCGTCATCCCCTTCAAGGGTTCGTGGATCGAGTTCGCCACGGACATCAACGGTGTGATGTACGCGTACATCGACCGTAAGAAGAAGTTGCCGGTGACCACTTTGCTGCGTGCCATCGGGTACGAGAGCGACAAGCAGATCCTGGAGATCTTCGGCCTGGCCGACGAGATCAAGGTGACAAAGGCCAACCTGAAGGAGGCCGTGGGCCGCAAGCTGGCCGCCCGTGTGCTGAAGACCTGGGTGGAGGACTTCGTGGACGAGGATACCGGTGAAGTGGTGTCTATCGAGCGGAACGAGGTGATGATCGACCGTGAGACGATCATCGAAGAGCACCATGTGGACCAGATCGTGGAAAGCGGTGCGAAGACCGTGATCCTGCACAAGGCTGGTATCAACGCGGCCGATTTCGCGCTGATCTACAACACACTACAGAAAGATACCTCGAACTCCGAGAAGGAGGCCGTGGAGGTGATCTACCGTCAGCTGCGGAACGCCGAACCACCCGATCTGGAGACCGCTCGCGGGGTGATCGACAAGTTGTTCTTCAGCGAACAGCGTTACGACCTCGGTGAGGTGGGCCGCTACCGCATCAACAAGAAACTCGGTCTGGAGAGCGAACTCAGTGTTCGTGTACTGACGAAGGAGGACATCATCTTCATCATCAAGTACCTGATCGAGCTGGTGAACGTGAAGGCCGATGTGGACGATATCGACCACTTGAGCAACCGTCGCGTGCGCACCGTGGGTGAACAGCTGCACGCCCAGTTCGGCGTGGGTCTGGCGCGTATGGCCCGCACCATCCGCGAGCGCATGAATGTGCGCGACAACGAGGTGTTCACACCCACCGACCTGATCAACGCCAAGACCCTGAGCTCGGTGATCAACTCGTTCTTCGGAACGAACCAGTTGAGCCAGTTCATGGACCAGACCAACCCGCTAAGCGAAATAACCCACAAGCGCCGCATGTCGGCGCTTGGACCCGGTGGTCTGAGCCGCGAGCGCGCCGGTTTCGAGGTGCGTGACGTACACTACACGCACTACGGACGTCTGTGCACCATCGAGACACCTGAAGGACCGAACATCGGTCTTATCAGCTCGCTCTGCGTATACTCGAAGATCAATAATCTGGGCTTCATCGAGACGCCTTACCGTACCGTGAAGGACGGTAAAGTCGACATCAAGGCCGAGGTGACCTACCTGAGCGCCGAGGAGGAGGATAACCTGATGATCGCGCAGGCGAACGCTCAGGTGAACGAGAAGGGTGAATTCACCGGCAACCGCGTGAAAGCGCGTTTGATGGGTGACTTCCCTGTGGTGGAGCCCAAGGAGCTGCACTTGATGGACGTGGCACCGAACCAGATCGCCTCGATCGCGGCATCGTTGATCCCCTTCTTGGAGCACAACGATGCGAACCGCGCGCTGATGGGTTCTAACATGATGCGTCAGGCTGTGCCCCTGCTGCGCCCCGAGGCGCCGTTCGTGGGTACCGGTCTGGAAGAGCTCGTGGCTCGCGATAGCCGTGTCCTGCTCGTAGCCGAAGGCGATGGGGTGGTGAAGTCGGTGGACAGCGACAAGATCGTCATCGAATACAAGCGTTCCGAGGACGAGCGCACCGTGAGCTTCGATGGTGATGAGAAGGAGTACAAGCTCACCAAATTCCTGAAGACCAACCAGAGCACCTGCATGAACCTGCGCCCGATCGTGCGCAAGGGCGAGAAGGTGACGGAAGGCCAGACCCTTTGCGAGGGCTACGGCACGCAGGATGGCGAACTCGCCATCGGCCGCAACCTGCAGGTGGCGTTCATGCCGTGGAAGGGCTACAACTTCGAGGATGCCATCGTGATCAGCGAGCGCGTGGCCTCGGAGGACATCTTCACCTCCATCCACATCGATGAGTACATCATGGAGGTACGCGACACCAAGCGCGGCCTGGAGGAACTCACCGCCGACATCCCGAACGTTTCCGAAGAGGCCACTAAGGACCTCGACGAGAACGGTCTGATCCGCGTGGGTGCGGAGATCAAGGAAGGGGATATCCTCATCGGCAAGATCACGCCGAAAGGGGAGACCGATCCTTCCCCTGAAGAGAAGCTGCTGCGCGCCATCTTCGGTGACAAGGCCGGCGATGTGAAGGACGCTTCGTTGAAGGCCCCGCCCAGTACGAAGGGTGTGGTCATCGACAAGAAGCTCTTCAGCCGCGCGGTGAAGGACAAGAAGGCGAAAGGCAACGAGAAGGGTGTGCTCGAACAGATCGACAAGGAGCAGGACAAGGACCTCGGTACCTTGAAGAACCTCCTGATCGAGAAGTTGATGAAGCTCGTTGATGGCCAGTCCAGCAACGGTGTCTTCAACAAGTACAAGGAAGAGCAGATCAAGAAAGGCGTGAAATTCAGCGCCAAGGTGCTGCAGGCGATCGACTTCATCACCGTGGATCCCACCGAGTGGACCGCGGACAAGAAGACGAACGAACTGGTACGCCAGCTGATCCACAATTACAACATCCGCCACAGCGACATCAGTGGCGTGTACAAGCGCAAGAAGTTCCAGGTGAGCATCGGCGACGAATTGCCCACTGGTATCGTGAAACTGGCCAAGGTCTATGTGGCCGCCAAGCGCAAGCTCACGGTGGGCGACAAGATGGCCGGCCGCCACGGTAACAAGGGTATCGTAGCCAAGATCGTGCGTGATGCCGATATGCCGTTCCTGGAGGATGGCACTCCGGTGGACATCGTCTTGAACCCGCTGGGTGTACCAAGCCGTATGAACCTGGGCCAGATCTACGAGACCGTACTCGGCTGGGCCGGTAAGAAACTGGGTCGTAAGTATGCCACGCCGATCTTCGACGGGGCCACGCACGACCAGATCAATGCCGAGACCGATGAGGCTGGTATCCCCCGCAACGGTAAGACCTACCTGATCGACGGCGGCACAGGAGTGCGCTTCGACCAACCTGCGACCGTGGGCGTGATCTACATGATCAAGCTCGCACACATGGTGGACGACAAGATGCACGCACGTTCCATCGGACCTTACAGCCTGATCACTCAGCAGCCGCTCGGTGGTAAGGCCCAGTTCGGTGGTCAGCGCTTCGGTGAAATGGAAGTATGGGCGTTGGAGGCCTTCGGTGCCGCTAACATCCTGCAGGAGATCCTCACCGTGAAGAGCGATGACGTGATCGGCCGTGCCAAGGCCTACGAGGCCATCGTGAAGGGCGAGCCCCTTCCGACCCCGGGTATCCCGGAATCGTTCAACGTGCTGCTCCACGAACTGCGTGGCCTGGCCCTGAACGTTTCCCTCGAGTGATCAACCCGGTGAGCAACTGAACGTCGAACGCTAGCAAGCAACGCGAGAACATGAAGAAGGAAGTGAAGCTGAACAGCAACTTCAACAAGATCGTCATCAGCCTGGCCAGCCCCGAGCAGATCCTCGAGCGCAGCCATGGTGAGGTGATCAAGCCGGAGACGATCAACTACCGGACCTACAAGCCGGAGCGTGATGGCCTCTTCTGCGAGCGCATCTTCGGTCCTGTGAAGGACTTCGAATGCCACTGCGGCAAGTACAAGCGCATCCGATACAAAGGGATCGTTTGCGATCGCTGCGGTGTGGAAGTGACCGAGAAGAAGGTGCGCCGTGAGCGCATGGGCCACATCCAGTTGGTGGTGCCTGTGGCCCACATCTGGTATTTCCGCAGTCTTCCGAACAAGATCGGCTACCTGCTGGGCCTGCCCACCAAGAAGCTCGACCAGATCATCTACTACGAGCGGTACGTGGTGATCCAAGCCGGCACGGCCGTGAACAAGGAAGGGAACGCTGTGCAGTACCTCGACTTCCTGACGGAAGAGGAGTACCTGGACATCCTGGAGGCCATGGGCAAGGAGAACCAGCACCTGGATGACAGCGACCCGAACAAGTTCATCGCCAAGATGGGTGCGGATGCGCTGCACGACCTGCTGAAGCGTCTCGACTTGGACACGTTGAGCTACGACCTGCGCCACAAGGCCAACACGGAAACGAGCCAACAGCGTAAGAACGAGGCGTTGAAGCGCCTGAACGTGGTGGAAGCTTTCCGCGACGCCATCAGCCGCCGCAGCAACAATCCGGAGTGGATGATCGTGAAGGTGGTCCCTGTGATCCCCCCCGAACTGCGTCCGCTCGTTCCACTGGACGGCGGCCGTTTCGCCACCAGCGACTTGAACGACCTGTATCGCCGTGTGATCATCCGTAACAACCGCCTAAAGCGTTTGATGGAGATCAAGGCACCGGAGGTGATCCTGCGCAACGAGAAGCGCATGCTTCAAGAGGCGGTGGACAGCTTGTTCGACAACAGCCGCAAGAGCAGCGCTGTGAAGAGTGAAAGCAACCGTCCGCTGAAGTCGTTGAGCGATTCGCTCAAGGGCAAACAGGGCCGCTTCCGTCAGAACCTTCTCGGTAAACGTGTGGACTACAGCGCACGTTCCGTGATCGTCGTAGGTCCTGAAATGAAACTGCACGAGTGCGGTCTGCCGAAGGACATGGCCGCCGAACTCTTCAAGCCGTTCATCATCCGCAAGCTCATCGAGCGCGGTATCGTGAAGACTGTGAAGAGCGCGAAGAAGATCGTGGACAAGAAGGAGCCTGTGGTGTGGGACATCCTGGAGAACGTGTTGAAGGGCCATCCGGTGCTCCTCAACCGTGCACCGACCCTGCACCGCCTCGGTATCCAAGCCTTCCAGCCCAAGCTGATCGAAGGCAAGGCTATCCAACTCCACCCGCTCGTTTGTACGGCGTTCAACGCTGACTTCGACGGTGACCAGATGGCCGTGCACGTGCCCTTGGGCAACGCCGCTATCTTGGAAGCACAGCTGCTGATGCTGGCCAGCCACAACATCTTGAACCCGGCCAACGGCGCACCGATCGCGGTACCGAGCCAGGACATGGTGCTTGGTCTGTACTACATCACCAAGGGGCGCAAGACCGATGCCGAGCGCACCATGAAGGGTGAAGGTCGTGCCTTCTACAGCCCCGAAGAGGTGATCATCGCGTTCAACGAAGGTCAGGTGGACCTCCACACGTGGATCAAACTGCGTTGGAGCGACATCAACGGCAAGACCCACATGATCGAGACCACCTGCGGTCGCACCCTCTTCAACGAGGTGGTGCCGAAGGAAGTGGGCTTCATCAACGAGGTGCTCACGAAGAAGGCCCTCCGCGACATCATCGGTCTGGTGGTGAAGGAGACCGGTACGGCCCGTGCCGCGCAGTTCTTGGACGATATCAAGGACCTGGGCTTCATGAGCGCGTTCCGCGGTGGCTTGAGCTTCAACCTGGATGACGTGGTCATTCCGCCCGAGAAGGACAAGCTGGTGAACGCCGCCCAGAAGGAGGTGGACGAGGTGACAGGCAACTACAATATGGGTCTGATCACCAACAACGAGCGGTACAACCAGACCATCGATATCTGGACACACACGAACAGCAAGGTGACGTTCACCTTGATGGAGCGGATCAAGACCGATCGCCAGGGCTTCAATTCCATCTACATGATGATGGATTCCGGTGCCCGTGGTTCCAAGGAGCAGATCCGTCAGCTCAGCGGTATGCGTGGTCTGATGGCCAAACCGCAGAAGAGCGGCGGTGGCGGCGGACAGGACATCATCGAGAACCCCATCCTCTCGAACTTCAAGGAGGGTCTATCAATCCTCGAGTACTTCATCAGTACCCACGGTGCCCGTAAGGGTCTGGCGGATACCGCTCTGAAAACGGCTGATGCCGGTTACCTCACCCGTCGTCTTGTGGACGTGGCTCAGGATGTGGTGATCACCAATGAGGATTGCGGCACCTTGCGCGGTCTGGTGGCCACTGCCTTGAAGAAGAACGAAGAGGTCGTCGAATCGCTGTACGACCGTGTACTTGGGCGTTGCGCGGTACATGATGTGTACCATCCGCAGACCGGTGACTTGTTGGTGAGCAGCGGCGAACAGATCAACGAGGACATCGCCAAAGCGATCGCCAACAGCCCGATCGAGGAAGTGGAGATCCGCAGCGTACTCACTTGTGAGCAGAAACAAGGTGTGTGCGGCAAGTGCTATGGCCGTAACCTCGCTACAGGCCGCATGGTCCAGCGCGGTGAGGCGGTCGGTGTGATCGCCGCCCAATCCATCGGTGAACCAGGTACACAGCTTACCCTCCGTACCTTCCACGTGGGTGGTGTGGCCGGTAAGATCACGGAAGAGAGCGAGATCCGTGCGAAGTACGACGGTATCCTCGAGATCGACGAGTTGCGCACCGTTGCCAAGAAGGACCGCAAAGGCGAGGACGCCGAAGTGGTCATCAGCCGCAGCACCGAGATGCGTATCGTGGACGCCAACACCGGGATCGTGCTCACCACGAGCAACATCCCATACGGCGCCATGATCTACAACAAGGGTGGCAAGGCCGTGAAGAAGAACGACCTCATCTGCATCTGGGATCCGTACAACGCGGTGATCATCTCCGAACTCGCCGGTAAGGTGGAGTTCGAGAGCATCGAGGAGAACGCGACCTACCGCGAGGAGATCGACGAACAGACCGGTTTCGCCGAGAAGGTGATCGTGGAGAGCCGCGACAAGCGGAAGAACCCGACCATCAAGATCATGGACCCCAAAGGCAAGGAGGAGCTGAAGAGCTACAGCCTGCCCGTGGGTGCGCACATCATCGTGGAGGACGGCAAGAAGATCGAAGCCGGCGACGTGCTGGTGAAGATCCCGCGTAGCTCCGGCAAGGGTGGTGACATCACCGGTGGTCTGCCGCGTGTGACCGAACTGTTCGAAGCCCGTAACCCCAGCAACCCTGCTGTGGTGAGCGAGATCGACGGTATCATCTCCTACGGCAAGATCAAGCGTGGTAACCGCGAGATCATCGTAGAAAGCCGCACCGGTGAGAAGAAGTATTACTTGGTGCCGTTGAGCAAGCACATCCTCGTGCAGGAGAACGACTTCATCAAGGCTGGTGCTCCGCTCAGCGATGGTTCGATCGCTCCAGGCGATATCCTCGACATCCAAGGTCCTACCCGGGTACAAGAGTACTTGGTGGACGAGGTGCAGGAGGTGTACCGCATGCAGGGTGTGAAGATCAACGACAAGCACTTCGAAGTGATCGTTCGCCAGATGATGCGCAAAGTGGAGATCGAGGATCCGGGCGATACCCGTTTCCTGGAGAAGCAGAGCGTGAACAAGAGCGAGTTCATGGAGGAGAACGACGCGGTGTACGACAAGATGGTGGTGACCGAAGCTGGTGACAGCCCGACCATGAAGGAGGGCCAGATCGTGACCATGCGCAAGCTCCGCGACGAGAACAGCGCGCTGAAGCGCAAGGACTCCAAGCTGGTGGAAGCCCGTCCGGCCAAGCCCGCCACGGCGCGCACGATGCTTCAGGGGATCACCCGTGCATCGCTGCAAACGGAGAGCTTCATCTCGGCGGCTTCCTTCCAGGAGACTACCAAGGTGTTGAACGAAGCTGCCGTGAGCGCGAAGGAGGATCACCTGAACGGTTTGAAGGAGAACGTGATCGTAGGTCACCTCATCCCGGCCGGTACCGGTGCCCGCGCTTACCAGAACACCATCGTGGCCAACAAGGACGAGTATGCACGTCTCCAAGCGGAGAATGTGGCCACCGAGCAGGTGAACGATTGATAACAACGAACGAGGCAGGGGTGCGATCCGTCGCGCCCCTGCGCGTTCTTATCCCACGCTAACATGTCCGATCCGAAAGACCAACCCCGCGGCAACCAGCTGAACATCGAGATCAGCGAAGAGGTGGCCGACGGCATCTACAGCAACCTTGCCATCATCACGCATAGCAATTCGGAGTTCGTGGTGGACTTCGTGCGTGTGATGCCCGGTGTGCCTAAGGCGAAGGTGCGTTCGCGCATCCTGCTGACCCCGCAGCATGCTAAGCGCTTGATGCGAGCCCTTGCCGATAACGTGCAGAAGTTCGAACAGGTGCACGGCCAGATCCGCGAAACGGAGATGCCCGAGATCCCGATGAATTTCGGTGGGCCGACCGCGCAGGCCTGAGCACCGATCACCTCTAGCGAATGGCCTCCTCGACAGGGGGCTTTTTCGTTCCTGCTTTGCTCAGAGACGCAACGTGCGCATACGCTCAGCAACGCTGGTGTCAGCACAGACCTCCTTCAATTTCCGCTCGATGTGCCGCTCGTAACCATCGGATGCGTAGCCATGCTTGATCAGGTGCAGATCCAGCAGGACCTCGTCCACGGTCTCCCACAGCTTTTCGTCAGGCTTTTTACCCCAAGGCAGCTGATCGTACTCGCCTTTCACGGACTCGTACGCATCGAGGAGGTCGTGTGTGATCATTCCTGTGCCTTCTGGTTGAAGAGGATGTAGCCGAAGTTCAGGCTCCACGCCCATGGTTCACGCAGTCCATCGAAATAGCTCAGGTTGAACCATACAGGACCGAGCGGACTTTGGTAGATGAGCGAGCCGGAACCGAGGTAGTACCGCTCCGAAAAGGCTGGCGCCAGTTCGGTGGTGTTGTCCGTGGCGCGCGTGAAAGGCTCGTAAGGTTGGAACACATGAGCCTCCAAGCGCAGGTCGAACTTGTTCCGCGCCACTGCGATGATGGTGCGTACACCACCGGCCACATATTTCGGCGACCTGAATTGTTCGATGAAATAGGTCTTGCTCTCGGGCGTAGGCTGGAACGCCGGGGAGCGGATAACACTGGCCGTGAAGTTCTGGAACGCTGGCATGGTGCTGAAGACACCTTCGGCCAAGAACCCGAACTTGAATATCCCGCGCGGTAGGAAGTACTTGTCCAACGTGACCTTGGCTACCGCCCAGTCATGACTGGCACGGAAGGTTCTGAGGTTGTCCACGCTCGTAGTGCCCGGGTCGGTCAATTCATCGCCGCTAACATATCGGAGCGAAGCCATCAACGACTCACCTGCGTTCGGGTGCTGTTTGCGGTTCAACGAATTGCGCTCGATCATCAAGCCCGTGGTGACGTGGCGGAAGGTCGTGACGTCGGTCGTGTCCTGCCCTGTGAAATCAAGGCCTTGGTAATAACGGTCCAGGGTTTCGCCGAACTTGATGTCGTAGCGCAGGATGCCCTTGTTGTCCAAGCCCATGCCCGCGTTCAATCCACCGAAGGCCTCGCGGATCACGATGAAGGATGGCTTCACCTCATCGAAGAAGGTGCTGAAGCTACGGAAGTGGTCCCATCGGTGCAGGTTGAAAGTGGGTTCCAAGTAGATCGGCGCTTTGGTGCTCAGGTAGGCCCTGAGCTTGATCTGTCCAGCTGCGTAGAATTTTCCGAAGTAGGAGGTAGCCTCAATGTGTGCGGAACTGCGCCCGAACAAGTTGTACCGCAACCCGACCATGCCGGTATTGATGGGACGAGAGGAGAACATGCCCCCGAATCGTACCTGCAACTTCTTTTCCCGTTTCACATACAGATCGAGGTCGAAACGCTGTCTTTCCGGTGCGAACGTGGTTTTGGGATAGAGCCTTGCGATGTTGCGGTCCGCGACCAGCCGGAAGTACTTCGGTTTAAGCTGTGCTGGGGTAAGGGACACATCGCCGCGGTAGAGGCTGCGCTCCACGTACCGTGTTTGCGATCTGGTGAGGCCGTGGATCCGGACTTGGTCGATGACCAGGGCGGGCATTCGTTCCCTGAACGCTCTGCGCCGGTCGGCCATCTCCTCCGGTGTTACACGTCGAGGGATCTGCGCCAGGATCTCGGGCATCCTGGCCATGGCGGCGGCATATCCATCGGCAATGGCCAGCCCGGGCTCACTGAAGTCGAAGAGCGATGTGCTCGTGGTAGGCTCGATGATCACCCCGTTCTCGCATTGGATCGCATAGGTCGTGCGTTCCTGCATCATGGCACGCAACTGACCCAGCAGGTCGTCCTCGCTCGGTGGCGGACTGTTGAATGAAACATTACTGCCCACGATGATGTCCGGCAGGAAGTCATGATACATCACATCGCTCGGGAAGTTGTTGTACAGCCCACCATCCATCATCAGGTGACCATCCACACGGATCGGCTTGAAGTAGAACGGGTAGCTCATGCTGGCGCGCACCACCTGTGCCAGATCCCCTTCACTGAAGGTGACGGAGCGTTGGTCCGTGATGTCTGAAGCCACGCAACGGAAAGGCACGAAGAGTCTATCTAGATCATAGCCGGCGAGCGCGGAGACCGGTCCGAACATGGTCATCTGCTCATAATCGATCAAGGCCGGCTCGCGCAGGTTCGTGGGAAGAGAGTACTGGAGCATGGTATCCAGATCCAGTTTCACACTGATCACCGATGCATCAGGGGCATCCTGCTTGAAATAGTACTGGTAACGAGGCTCGATGCCGCCCTCGGCCATGATCTGGAACAGTTCCGTATGGAAGAGTGAATCGATCTGTTCGGGAGAATACCCTGCCGCGTACAGCCCGCCGACCAGGGCGCCCATGCTGCTACCTGCGATGTAGTCGATCGGAACGCCATTCTCTTCCAAGGCCTTCATCACGCCGATGTGGGTGAGGCCCGTGGCGCCGCCTCCGCTCAGGACCAATCCGACACGCTGAGCATGTGACTGGCCAACCAGGCCACACAGCACGAGGGAGAGGATGGATTTGACGAGGCGGGACAAAGCGATGCAAAAGTATCCGGCTACGAAAGGTAACGTTGCCGCTGGAACGCTGATACGACCGCTTAAGTATGCAGACCCGATCAGGTGCCGTTCATGCCTCGATCCGCGGTGGCAACAACCCGGCCAACACCGTGCCGAAATAGTCGGGTGCTTTCACCAGGTGACTGCCATACCAGCTGAAGTTCTCCCCGTCCACGATACGCACCGGGGTCCCGGGGCAGATCATGTTGACCTCTGCCATGTGTTCCTCGTTGAACGGATAAGGTTCAGAAGAAAGAAGGATCACATCCGGATCGGCTTCGGCCAGGTCCTGGGCAGTTAGTTGGGGGTAGCGGGCATCCCCTTCGTCGAACACGTTCTTCAGACCGCAACGCTTCAACATGTCGTTGATGAAGGTGCCCTGTCCCGCAGCCATATAGGGTTCTTTCCAGATCAGATAAGCGGCCGAAAGTTCTTCCTCTAGGGGCTTCAATTCGCCAAACTCATTCTTGATGCGTGTCGAGAGGTCTGTGGCAAGTGTATCCGTGCCGGTCAGTTCACCGATGCGCTTGATCATGTCCAACGCGTCATCCAAGGTGCGGATGTCGCTCATCCAAGCCGGGAACTCTTCAGCGAGCGCTTCGATATCGGCGCGTTCGTTCTCTTCCTTATTCCCGATGATCAGGTCCGGCCTAAGTGCGCGGATCTTCGCGAGGTCAAGCTTCTTGGTCCCACCCACGCGGTGTTTGGACTTGAACCAGCTCTCCGGATGGATGCAGAACTTGGTGATACCGACCACGCATTCGCCCAGGCCGAGATCGTAGAGCAGTTCGGTCTGCGAAGGGACGAGGGAGATGATGCGTTGGGGATGCACGGGCACCGTGATGGTGCGGTGCATTTGGTCGGTCACGCTCATCATCCCAAGCATTTTACCTCAATTTCCCGATGATATCCTGTTTCGTCAGGATGCCATATCCGTTCGGTTGTTCCACCAATACCGCCGGACTGCCATTCCCGAGGCGCTTCGCCACTTCATCCAACGTGGCATCTGTTTTCAGAACGGGTAGTGCGGGTCCCATCACCACACGTGCCTTTTGGGTACGTACATCAGCGTCTTCCAGGATGGCATCGAACAACCGTGCATCGGTGATGGTGCCCACGGGTATACCGTCTTCGAACACGGGCAACTGGTCGATGTTGTGCGCACGCATCTTGTCGATGGCCATCAACACCGGTTCGTCGGCCTCCACGCTCAGCAGTTGGAGATCCTTGCCCTTCAGTAGATCGCCGGCCGTGGGCTTTTCTTCCACGAGGAAACCGCGTTCGCGCATCCAGTCGTCGTTGAACATCTTGCCCAGGTAACGCGTGCCGTGGTCGTGGAAGATGACCACCACCACGTCCGTGGACTTCAATAGGTGCTTCATCTGCATCAGGCCCGCCATGGCTGCACCCGCGCTGTTCCCCACGAAGATGCCCTCGTCCTTCACCACCTTGCGGGTGTAGATGGCCGCATCGCGGTCGGTGACCTTCTCGAAGTGGTCGATAAGATCCATGTCCACGTTCTGCGGCACGAAGTCCTCGCCAATGCCTTCGGTGATGTAGGGGTAGATCTCGTTCTTATCGAAGACCCCCGTCTCCTTCAGCTTCTTGAAAACGGAGCCGTAAGTGTCGATGCCCCAGAGCTTGATGTTCGGGTTCTTCTCCTTCAGGTAGCGACCGGTGCCGCAGAGGGTACCGCCGGTGCCCACGCCCACCACCAGGTGCGTGACCTTCCCATCGGTCTGGTCCCAGATCTCAGGCCCGGTGGTTTCGTAGTGTGCTTGTCGATTGCTGAGGTTGTCGTACTGATTGGCCTTCCAGCTGTTGGGTACCTCGTTCACCAGGCGGCTGCTCACGCTGTAGTAGCTACGTGGGTCTTCAGGGTCCACATTGGTGGGGCATACGATCACCTCTGCCCCGAAAGCACGCAAAGCATCCACCTTCTCTTTGCTCTGCTTGTCGGTGGTGGTGAAGATGCATTTGTACCCTTTGATGATGGCTGCAATGGCGAGGCCCATACCCGTGTTGCCGCTGGTGCCTTCGATGATGGTGTACCCGGGCTTCAAGAGACCGGCCTTCTCCGCATCCTCGACCATTTTCAGGGCCATGCGGTCCTTGATGCTGTTGCCAGGGTTGAAGGTCTCCACCTTGGCCAGCACGGTGCAGGGCAGGTCCTTGACGATACGATTGAGCTTCACCATGGGCGTGTTGCCGATGGTGCTGAGGATGTTGGCGTGGATCTTCATGGAAGGGAAGGGCCGCATCTTCCAGTTGCGGCGATGCACGAAGGTAGGAGCGTTGTGCTGAATAGCAGGCTCAGGAGAACCGTATGGCCTTGGCCGGGGCGATGCGGGTCACCAACAAGCTGGGAAGTATAAGGGCAAGTACACAGACCACCAAGGTGCCGATGTTGAGCAGGACGATCGGCATCAGGTCGATGTCGATGGGAACAGCATCCACGTAATAGCTCTCGACGGGTAGGGTCACGATGCCGAACTGTTGCTGGATAAGGCAGAGCCCGATCCCCAGCAGGTCGCCCAATAGGATGCCTACACCGAGGATATATGCTGCATCGATCAGGAAGATCCTGCGGATGTCCCCGTTGCTGCTGCCCAGTGCCTTCAATACGCCGATCATCGGCGTGCGTTCAAGGATGATGATGAGTAGCGCCGATGTCATGTTGATGATGGCCACGATGATCATGAGCACGATGATGACCACGACGTTGGTATCCAACAATTCCAGCCAAGCGAAGATCTCCGGGAAACGTTGACGGACGCTCAGACTCCGGAGCCTGATGTCGAGGTGCTCCCGGTAGATCAAGTCGTCCATTTCCATCAGGTCCTCGAAACGGTCCAGGATCACTTCGAAACCACCGGCATAGCGGATATGGCTCCCGCCGGAACCACCGCGTGCAACGACCGTGAACCGTTGTGGTCGGAGCGACTCCTTGTACGGTAGCATCGGATCCATGGGAGCGATGCGAACCCACGCCGTATCCGGTAGTGTTCCCTCGGTATCGCTGAGGATGAGGGTGAGTGTGGTGTCCTTCACCGTGCGGACCCAATGTGGCCCTGGTCCTTCCCATGAGGTACCTGGCCAGGCATAGCGATAGGCTCTGTCACCACCGAACGCCAGTCCTTCGATCTTGATGCCATCGCTGGTCGCGCTATCGTGCACGAGGATCTCCGCCTTCAAGCCCCACTGCGCGAAACGTTGCAGATGCACGATGTCCACGTAGACCAATTGGTGATCGAGGTTCTCGATACCGGTCTCGTACAAACCACTGATCCGGAACTTGCGGGGGCGGATGTCGTCGTTGTTCTTGATGAGATAAACGGTGATGGTGTCGTCCACGCCGATGCGCAGCCGATCTCCCAGGTATTCCGAGAGCAGCAGATCCATCGGGCGTGCCGTATCACCGATCGCCGGTAAGCTGCCCTCCTTCAGGTGCTCCTGCAGGAATGTCCAGTCATGGTCCTTACCAACGCCTTTCAGCACCACGCCTTGGATATCCTCCTCCGTTTCGATGATGCCAGGGCGCGTCGCGAACACTTGGATGTGCCGAACTCCGGGTACGCTATCCAGTGAAGGGTAGAACGGCTGATCGATGGCGACCCGCGGCGTTTCTTTGGAGTCCGTCTGGCTGATGGAGGTGATCTGCAGGTGGCCGCCTGCCCCGGTTACCTTCGTCCGCACTTCCCGTTGGAAGCCAGTGGTGATGCCCACTGTGATGATCATGACCGCCATACCGATGACGATCCCCAATACCGCGATGCCCACGATCGGCCTTGACAGACGATCGGCCCGATCCTTGTCCACCAGGATCCGGCGAGCGATGAAATGGGCGACGTTCACAGGAGGTAAAGCCCGATGGGCAGCGGCGAAGATAGGGGCCTGCCTTACGGCCGTCCTGGTCTTCGTGGCCTGCGGCCGCACACAAGCGGTGCAAGTGGGCGAAGAACCATCATCCGCGACCTCGAAAGAACTTCTCGTCGGTGCACAACGGACCAATGAATTCCTGCCGCTCTTGGAAGGAAAGCGTGTTGCGGTGGTAACGAACCAGACCGGCTTGATCGGCTCGCGCCACCTGGTCGACTCCCTGATATCGCTGCGGGTGAACGTGGTGAAAGTGTTCGCCCCCGAACATGGTTTTCGCGGCGAAGCGGATGCCGGCGAGCATGTGAAGGATGGAAAGGACTCCCGCACCGGACTGCCGCTCGTTTCGCTCTACGGAGCCAACAAGAAACCCAAGCCGGAACAACTGGCCGACGTGGACGTGATCCTGTTCGATATCCAAGACGTGGGAGTCCGGTTCTATACCTACATCGGTACGTTGCATTATGTCATGGAGGCCGCTGTGGAGAACGGGAAGTCCGTGTTAGTGCTGGATCGCCCGAACCCGAACGGCTTCTATGTGGATGGACCCGTATTGGATATGGCCCACAGCTCCTTCGTGGGTATGCATCCGGTTCCCTTGGTGCATGGTATGACCGTGGGTGAGTTCGCTCGCATGATCAATGGAGAGGGTTGGCTGAAGGGCGGGAGACCCTGCGACTTGACGGTCATCCCTTGTGCGAATTATGATCATGCCACCACTTATGAGCTGCCGGTGCGGCCTTCGCCCAACTTGCCGAATGCCGCATCCGTGTATCTCTATCCGTCCTTGGGCTTGTTCGAAGGGACCATCGTTAGCGTCGGACGTGGCACCGATATCCCCTTCCAGTGCATCGGCTATCCTGGGAACCCGGTAGGTCGATACACCTTCACACCAGCGCCAAAGCCTGGAGCGAAGGATCCACCGCACAAGGGAAAGATGTGCACGGGGCTGGACCTTCAAGAGTTCGGGGCCATTCAATCACGGCTCGAGAAGCGCATCAACCTGAAGTGGTTGATCGGCCTGTACGGCGAGGCACCGGATAAGTCGGAGTTCTTCACGCCCTTCTTCGACAAGCTCGCTGGTGGGCCCCAGTTGCGCGAGCAGGTGGTCGCCGGTATGGACGAGGAGGCCATCCGCGCCACTTGGAGGGAAGGGTTGACGCGTTTCGCCAAGGTCCGTGCCAAGTATCTTCTTTACCCCTGATGCTGCACCACGAATGAAGAAACCCCGGCGTATGGCCGGGGTTCCTTCATCGGAATGGAAGTGCTCAGGTCAGCGCTGGACCACCAGGCGTTCCGTGAGTGTTCGATCACCTGCAGTGATGTTGACCAGGTACATGCCGCTCTGCAGGCTGTTCAGTTCGAGCGTGGTGTTGAGCAGGCCATCCTGTGTGCCGATGGCACGATCCAGAACGCGTTTGCCGGTCATGTCGAAGATGTCCACGTTCACCGCGGTCACCCCCTGTTCAAGAGCGGTCAGGCTCAAGAAGAGATGTTCGCCGTTGTTCGGGTTCGGATACATGGTGAAGTTCGACTCCGTTCCAGGCATGAATGCGCTGGATCCACCTTGCGCATTGTTCGGGCAGAACGTGCTCGTGCTGATGTTCACCATGCAGACCTTACCCCAGATGGTCGGGTTACTGCTGCAGGTGGGTTCCCCATCGGCCACACACCAAGTAGCACCGCCATCCTTGCTCACCCGCACATCCACTTCGTACTGGGTGTTGCACTTCAGTTTATCCCCGCTGGTCCAGTTCAGGTGAAGAGCCGGGCTCATCTGTGGCGGGCGTACGATGCAGCTTCCAGGGTTCGGATATTCACCGGGAATGCGGAAGCGGAACTGATAACGCACCATATTGCTGGCCACGGTGGGCGTGAATTGCGGTGGATTCGCCACCAACTTGTTCGCACCGCTGTTGCTGCCACCGAACACACGGGTAACACCACAGCTGTAGTCCGACGTATTCAACGGGTTGTCCTGTAGCTTCACCAAGGGGCATGCAGCACGGACAGGGTCGATGCGGAAGAGGCAGGCAGCACCGAAGGGGAGGTTGTTGCCATTCTCACGACCACGGATGCGCACGTTGAGCAACACGCCGGAGGGAATGTGTGGGTTGGTGATGGTATTGTACCAGCCGTTGATCTTGAAGTGGCAGGCACGTGTGGCGCCAGTACCGTATCCGTCACTGGTCGCATGGCTGCGGAACCTGCGGTAGCTGTAACTGCCGTTCGGGTCGAAGAACCAGAACTCGTAACCACTGTTGGCATTGTTCACACCGTGTTGCGCGCTCACCATTGGGTTCTCCGTGGCCACGATGAATTTGTTGTTCACCCAGTCCTGCTTGTCACAGCTGGAGAAGATCGGGCGGTCGCTACCCACTGGCACGCAGAACGCGCCGTTGTCGTAGGTGCTTGCCAGGGCACTTGAGGCGCCACCGGTGAAGTTGCCCATATTGTCGATGATGCGACGACCTGCAGGACCGCTCTCGCGGAGCTGGTAACCGCCGGTGATGCCACCGCTCACGAAACCGTCGCCACCTGCATCAAGTACACGCAGGCGATAGCAACCGATCGGCAGGCAGCAGTTCGGAGCGATGGGTGAGGTGATGCCGTTGGGGAACGGTTCAGAAGGAGCACCACCACTGCAGATCACCAGGTTGGTGTTCTGGGCGAGGATCTCCCAACCCAATTGGCTACTGTTGGCGTCTGATCGGAGCTCAA
>Ga0075154_10001394_pt1 | contig 17457 bp, 4 predicted proteins | sample JI71714BDNA_FD_70965 | JGI IMG/M metagenome (GOLD analysis project Ga0075154, IMG submission 70965) | Wastewater effluent complex algal communities from Wisconsin, to seasonally profile nutrient transformation and Carbon sequestration -... | ecosystem: Engineered > WWTP > Effluent > Algae...
TTTGGAGTACAGACCTTGAAAAGCTTGTCATTGAAGACTGCTGCATTCGTATACGGCGACGCTTTGTCGTATTCAGACTTGTGCCTTGCTATTCGGGAGACTTTAGATGACCATGGTGAAAAAATGATTCAACATGCATGTTCGTTACAAAATCCTGATGTCAAATTCTTCACACCTAACCACATGATGATTCTACAGACCAAAGTCGCCAAACAGCGAATCAGACATTCACATCGTGGCGAAATTCATCAAGCTCATAGCATATCCACGATGCTCAACGTAAATTGCTCCCTCTCTTCTATGATGCAAGGTATATCTTATAGCCAAAGCAATGAAATGAAACTTGTAGAATCCTACTTCGACTCAATATTTATCTCATCTCAAGCTCATAGAATCGAGGAAGCAAGAACAACCTGCGATCACCTTTTGCAGGCCGCTAATTCTGTCAACATGACAAGTCTCCGTGTAAAAGTCCTCTTAATGCAAGTTCAGATTATTTTCTTAGCTCAACCAAGGCATGTTGCAGTTCAAGTACTTCCGTCATTGTTGGAGGCCGTCTCACTCTCCCGACGCTTGTCTCTCGATCCCTTGCATGCAATCGCCTTATTTTTCTTTGCGCAAGTGTTTCTCGAGATGGGAAACACCAAGAAGGCCAGGGCATTCATAAAAGGTTCTTTGCCTTGTATCATTGCAAATGCAAGCGAAAGAATTCAGGGCGAGGCATTTGTCTTATTGGCCAAAACGCACTTGAAAGAAATAAAGTGCTTGGGAGCGGCGCATCAAACAACAAAAGTGCTGTTGGACGAGGAAAAGAAATACCGACTTGCTCTCTCACACCTTCGCAGGGCTATTCAACTTCTATGTAGAATACAAGCTTTTTCTCCCCTGAAAGAGGCCTATTACTTGGAGGCACGCTTATATAATGGGCTTTTTCAATTGAATGGTAACGTTTCTTTTCTGCATGCAAGGAACGAAGCAGCTATGAATTTTAAGAAATCTTGTCGGTCGGATGTGGTTGCCAAGAGTTCGCGAATTTCTCTCAAATACTTGCCACTAGTCATACATGGCTGCATCTCAAATGTACAAGATCAATTCGATATTCAATAATATTTGTGTTTAAACTAAATTCATTTATAGTTGTTTTCCATGACTTGCATCGCCAAGTTGTGATATTCATTCACTAAAGGAAACTGTTTCCCCAAGAGTACACCTAATATTTCTGCAAAAACCGGGTCGCCGGTTCCTTTCAAATTTCGTCGAATGAAATTTAAAACCAACCTTGATCCTGAGTCTGACTCAGTTGCGACACTTACGAGTGCGATCCTCTTCAATTTGATCAAAGTGTCACTCATGCCGTGCTTTTCTTCGAACAAAACGGAAACAAAATCTTCTGATATTAACTTGTTAGATTTTGGAGATCCCAGTTTAATAATGTGTATGGCAAGCAAAAGAAGATGTAAAGTAATTTCGGGCGCACATTTCTTGCAAGTGACAGGAACAAACGCTGCGCTTGATTCCGCTTGAATAGAATGAAGCAATGCTGCTTGATTTAATCGCTCCCAAGCGCCAATTCTTTTATTAAGTTCATAGGTCTCTTGTTCCGCTTCTTTCAGTTGATTGTTTAATTTATGCGCCTCCCCCAACTTCAAATTAATATCAGAAATTATCGGCTCGTTCCCTCCTTGGGATTTTCGATTGCGCTTTTTTGAGTTTGCAAGTACATCACTCTGGATTTTAGAATCGCTATTCGGATTCCTATTTACTCGTGCTTCTAAGTTAGATACTAATCGGCTTAAAGGATCTGGTATTGCACCTTCCGCAAGGACATTGCTTCCTGATGGAAGAATTCCTGAATCTCGTCCATCAATGAGCGTGTCGTCGAAAAAGTCGACGGTTCCAGATAAGCCTGTTGCAGTAAGGAGAGCTTGACGTACAATAAATTCTCTGCGACATGCACGATCGGAATCTCCGGTATCACTATCTCTAAGCTGTCGAGCTAGACTTGCAAGAGATCTGACTCGATTTGCAGCCGAGCTCATATCATTAACATCATCGCTACGATGATCTGTGGAAGAGCTTATGCCTTGTCGTGACTCAGAATAATTTCGCTTGCAACTGGATTTCGGTCCTTCTCCGAGAAGAGCTCTTCTCATGAATGATGGAAGTTCATCCACCTCGTGAAGGTGCTCGAAATCGCTTCCAACACGTCGTCTTTGGTTTGTCTGAAGTGCAAGGAGGCGCTTCTTCAAAGAAGACCTGATATCGCTCTGTCGTTTCATTGAGTTGCGCATCATTTTCATTGTGCGATCAAAGTCATCGTTATCCAAAATTGCCGTGGCATTTGTTGCGGCACCAGCCATCAACTCAAAATTGAAGGCCCCAGAGGAGCAGTGTCCGCATTCAATGCATAAAAAAGCATCCAGGCGGTCGTAATTAATGTGTCTGCATTTTCTACATTGGAAGGCTACCTCACCGCAGTGTCCGCATACACCATGTGAATTGGTTACGAACCTCGTGCAACGTGGACATGTAAGAATTAAGCCTTCCTTAGAAGTCCGCGATCCTCCGCATTTCTCGTAAAATTCAAGAAACTGAAATTTCAAGTTGGCTGCAACTACTTCTATCTCTAACCTACAAGATGCGCGAAGACAGCCTCTGCCTAAATTTAAAGTTCCACACTGTTGCCAAAGATGTGCATATTCTTCAGTCTTCAAGTCAGAGGCATCATCTATAGTTCTGGGTGAGAAAAAGACGCCAATTGTTTTGACCAGTCGGCCTCTTGGTTCCACCACGTACAACGATACTTCGGAGACTGCCAGACGATGTGTCAATTGAATATGAGTTGCAAACTCAGAACTGACGATACGAGCAGCCACAGAGTCAACTTTGATCCCTGATGCTGGCCTAATCTGTTCATGGATCATGGCCTTACTTTTATCTTGAAGCTCACCATTTTCCTGTTTCGGCGTACCTTCTTTTTGCACTGGATGTGGTTTACTACTTACATCGCCAATCAACTCGTTTTCGACATACGCTAATCTTTGGCAACTCAAACAAGTGGAAAGATCAATCTTATCAAAAACTGGGGCGTGCACAGGATCCCTTGAATAACTGAGGTTTCTTAACAGCTGACCCATCTGTGTGACGAATCCTCTGATTATCGAAGGAGCAGAACAGACGACATTGAGCTTTCTTCGATCGCCATAATCAATAATAATGTTTTGCACAAGTTCAAGATATTCTACCGCTGTTGTTCCAAGCGGTCCGATTTCTTGAGTTGGCGACCCAAGCATCATAGATAGTAGCGTATTGCAGTCCTCTGTGGGTAGTGACCCGACAAGTTTAAGGGCAATAGTACTTGCAGTAGCTCGTATGTCTCGAGTTTGGCCTCGATATACGAATTCAAGTATAAACCCGAATACTTGATCAACAGTCAAACCAAGTCTATTTTTAAACAAAAGGGCCTCTGGCGACGAACCAGACTCACCAATAGCGGCTCTGATAGGTCTCTTCAGATGCGGGTTATTAGTCTCACGCACTCTGTCTGAGCTGCCTTGTCTTAGAACGTTAGAATTGGATGTGAGTGCCACTTCAACAAGGCGAAGGAATTGCGATTTAAATTGTGCTCTGAAGCAGCATGACATCCAAAAAAGTAGAACTATTGGGGGGTGGCTTGCCTCGTCTCCAAGAGCCACTTCACTATCATATCTATGGACATGTGGGATACAATCAAGACCGCAAAAATTTCTCCAATTGGCACCGCGACCCATTGCAGAGGTCAATAAATCATTGAGATTACAATTGAGTTTTCGTTCAATACTTATTTTGAAGGCATCTTCACTAACTAGACCGTCTACCCCGAGCAAGTCACCAGCTCCGTAATCTTTCCAGTTCCTATCCTTATCAAAATCTGGACTGCATGCCGTTTCACGTCGCTTTACGTCAAAAGCGGCCTGAATCGGTCCTTGTGCACAATCCAAAACGTTCAGAAACTGAAAAGCAAATACGTAATGGTCTCGAACTCGTTGGTATGTCTCTTTCTTTCCTCCGCATAACTTCTTCAACATTCTCTTAGCCAAGAACCGTTGAGATGATGAAGAAGAAGATGAGGAAATTATTTCACATAGAAGCGAGAACCATTGACTGGTCCAATAGCTTCCCTTTTTATGGCCTGTGGAGCGTAGCGAGTTAGATGCCACTCTTGACAAAAGGTCAAGCGAAGTTTGTAGAACTAAATAAGAATTTGCTGGGTTCGCGCTCTCTGCAGAAGTTGTGAGAGCACATGATTCGTTCAAAGATTCATGTAGATAGCGACTGGTTGAGGGAGAAAATTTACGACGGCATAATTGAACTCCATCATAAATGTCTTGTCGAAGCTGAGCCTTAGATTGATTAAGCGTATTCACAGTAAATTCATGCGTAGACTTGTCATCTGAACTTCGCGAGGGGCCTGACATTACATCTCCTTGCTGTTTTGATGAGGCCATACTAAATTGAGAGCAAATCTTTTGTAGCAAACAACAAAAGACTTCTTCCAAGGGTTGTGATTCTTTATCGTCATGTTCAGTGATGAGCCTGAAAAAAAGGCTTTCCATCTGGCGAACAAAAAAAGAATCCTTCCGAGAATTCCTAGCATTTTCTTCAAACTTATTAACTGGGATATCCATGGGTGGACTTGCTTCATCAGCCCACTGAAAAAAATGACATCTATCTTTCTTATCTTTGCCACACACGTAAAACCGTCTGTCTTTGTTTATACCGTGAGTTAGCTTTCTGCGAGCGCATGGTACGCCATGTACCTTGCATTTGAAAATTGTTGAATTCTTTGACCTGGGCTTATTTTCAGCAGTAAATAAAGCATGAGTTTCTGATTCGCTTCCGAGGGATGGACTGACGAGAAAGGCATCTTCGCCGTCTTTGAATAGGTCTTTTTCTGATAAAAGAGCAACTAGTGTGCTCATTCCGATGCACGTAGATACGCAAGAAGGATTATTTTCAATGTCAATATCAGCACTTGATAGACAAAACTCTGCCATAGATCTTAGCTTTTTTAGGATTTGGGTTGCCAACTTCACACCGCGCTGTATTCTTATATCTTCGGACACGGGTGAAAGGACCAGGTGAAGAACTAAATGCATCAATGTAGCAGCGCCACCCGCTCCGCAAACCGGTGAATCCGCCATCTTATGTTCACCTTCGACTCGAGCACCGTCCATGAAGGCCATTTCACAAGACTGAATTAGCAGAATTTCAAAGATTTCGTCAGATATCACACTTGCTAAGAGTTTGCCGTCAATTTCGGTATCTACTTGAGACTCTTCAAAATCTGTCTTCAACTTTTGGGTTTCAGTCTTGAAAGTGAGCTGCAATTTATGTTCGTCCGCGCTTAGTTCATTCTTTGTTACATTCTGGTTGCCCGCCTTGGTTTGAGCTAAAGAGTCGCGTGCCTGCTTCACTTGCTCTTCCATAACATGTTCGACCCGGACTGGTCGCATTTGGCGAACCTTGGAGCATGTCAACGTTCTGTTTCTGCCCAATGGCAATGTTTTCGCCTCAATCGTAACTTCTTTTCCTGGGTCTTCACAGAATGATTTTGCGAACGCCAATCCATTTTCAAAGCACTTTTTACACAAATCGATGTCTTCGCCTTCGAGAGTGTAACGAATCGATTTTATAGGGAATAGTTGGCAACCATCACATTGATAAGCGATCGGGTGTTGTCCTTCACTGCCAGAAATGTCGTTGATTGCACATGAGTCATGTGATGGTGTATGGACAAGAGAATCGAGCACCCTTGAAATTTGTTTGCAACATAAAAGCATAATTCCTTCGTCATGACTTGACAAAATGTTTGCCACCAAGGAGAAATCAGCGAACGAACAAATCTTGTCTCCAACTCCACTATACTGTTGGCGAGCATTCGCGGCCATTTCATGAATGATGAGTTCTACTAACGAACAAGTAACTGAATACTGGTCTTCATATTGAGAAATTGCAGCGCTGTTGCGCATTTTCTTAAGTGCATCCAGTGACCAATCTCCACAACTAACCGATGGAACGCTTTTATTTAGAAGATCATCAAAGAGGATCGAATTAACATCGGCGGCGATCGACTTGACAAGCAGACCCGCTTGCAACAGTTGATCACAAATAGTAGAATAATTTTCTGGTCGCTCACGCGCCACTACAATAGCGGCTTTCAAACAACATACAATAAGAGTCAATCCTTGGTCGGATTCAGTATTGTTCATTTCCGCTGTGACTTCATCCGACTTAAGAGTTGGTGAATCACGGCTTCTTTTCAATGTTAGTAACTTCTCACTGATGCCCATTAGGACTCCTTCGTCAATCAATAGTTGTCTAACGAAAGTGTCAGGCTCGATCTCAGACAACACCTCTTGCACTTGAGGCTTGAATCTTGATTCAAATTCTTGAGAAAGCGCTGTCAAACAAACTACCTTTTGCAAAAGTTTTTTAGTCTCACTGACTTGTTTGGGTTGGTGGCTAAATCCCTTGTAACAATGTTGAAGCAATTTCATACTTTCTAGTAATGATGAACTCTCTTCGGCAATGGATGCCAATGCAACATCACCTCCAGAATGATAGTGTATGTTTTTCATTTCAAGCTTGGAGCTTTCTTGCGTGAAGTCTTGACTAGAGTTAGATGCGAGAAAATTCTTGAGGAATGAAATTCTACTACGAGCCATGATGTAGATTTCCACAGCATCAATTATAGGAGGATTACAATTATCGTGTGAAGGTCCGATAACAATAGATGTGCAGCCACCTCTAGCGCTTAAGTAAATTTCTTCGTCCGTCATAGGCAAGTCATACCAGCGCTTCGAACCAGCTTCAAGTTTTTTGGGTCGTCCCATTATTGAGATCAAGCTTGGTATAGAATCCAATGAACTGCCTACAAGCAGTCTCACGGCAACTATTACGTGTGACAAAGATGAGAAGGCTGCTGATTTTACATCGAGAGGCGCCAATTTCGCTGTTAAAGTACATCCTTCTCTATTAGGGCTCATTAAATGATCCGAGTTTATCATGGACAACTTTTGCTTCGCGGTCGCAGAGCTTTCTTCAGAGCAAAGAAAGCTACCGCCGAACTCCAGCGAATCACTTTCACTTGCGTTCGTTAGACCTTCAAAAACTTGAAGGGGAAAAATTGGCTCTGGTGCGACCTTACTCGACGAACCTTCATCGGATTGTTCAGTAATCTTTTGATAATCGATCAAGAAATTTGCATGGCTCTCCGCAAAGAAGACTATGCATCCGTTAGAATGAATCGCCCCAAGTACGAAACGTTCGACAAAGCGCCCTTTCGAACCTAATACACCCTCTTCGGTACCTTTACCGACCAAGTATGGGGTAGAGAAACAGAATAAGCCCTCAACTCTGGTACTGAGTGTGAGACCCAAACCATCGTTTCCGACTACCGAAGGCCACATCAGTTCTTGCACATGAGAAGACGAACCTGTAACTTCTACTAAAAGAGTCTTAGGAAGATTTGTTTTTACGCTTTTGCCAACGCATGCAAAGCGATAAGATGTGACTGAACTACTCCGCGCATGTTTGGAATAGGATCCTAGTTCCTGGAAATGAGTATAAGGGCCCGAAAAAATGCACTCCTCGGAACTTGGACCTGACATTTCGGGCGGTATTATGTGGGGTAGGATCTCAAAAAGTGAACGAACAGAGCCAGTGGCAGGATCAATTTTCATCCCCATGAGCGCGGACGAAGTGCATTTGTAGAGTAGGATGCCAGCACAATGTAGGTAATGGATTGAGCACCCATCACCCAAAGTTGTGAACTTTTTCTCGCTAATGCCACTAGTACAGTGCTCGAGGCCCTGGGTTGGAAAAACTAAGCCGTCTTCAAAATCAAAGTAGCGTTCGCCATGTTCTTTGATACAACCATTGATGTCTGTCAAAACTTTCCGTGATTGAAGGCGCCCAGAGTCTAGTAGCAACATAACTTGAAAAAAGTGAACGCGTTGGTGTCGTCCCTCGCCTGAAAACGGCCCACTTGGGTTTAGACAGGATATGAAGCATGCTGCCTTGATCGTTACCTCGTCATATGGAACTCCAAGAGACAAGGAACATGACAGCGTAAAAGTCTTCTGATCCAATTGATGTAGAAGCGAAGTTTTCTTCAAGTCATAGAACTTAACAGTTGTATCACAGACTACTGCGGCTATATAACTCGAATTCGGAAGCCACTGACAATCAGAAACGTAACTTTCCGCTCCTTGAGCTTCAAGATCAAGCTTAAGCTCGACACTTGAAATGCACTTATCAAGTCCCGCGCTGAGCTTAAATATGGTCACTTCTTTTGTTCCCCAAGCCAGAAGCATACTCATATTGTGGCTATTGAGACTCAACCCTACCACAGTGAACTTGATTGATTCCTTGCCGATGATAGGCACTTGATAGCGATCTAATGGGTTGTCCATGGCATTTTTCACATGCCGAATGTTCATCAAGGGCAGCGCGGAAAGAAATATCAGCTGGCTTGGTTCGGCAACGACCATTCTGCCTCGAAAGTCTGATACAATAACCTTACGAACCATGCCTTTGTTTGAAAGAAAAGACCTCAAGGATCTTTCAGAGATTGAATCATTCGACAACTTTACGTTGAAAGCTTTTGGTTTTACGATGCGTACCGGCTCTAAGAAGGAAGATAAAGAATCGCTGATAAGGCAGGGCTGAAAATCACTACCGAAGGCCCCATTCATTGCTTGATGAGACAAAAGTCTGGTATCAATTCCAAGGTCAAATGGGTTTTTCTCTTTTCTTGACTTTTCCCATCTGGTGAAACACTTATGGAAGATATCAATCGCATCGTTGAGCCAAAGGTTGGAGTTTGCAAGCTCAAAAAATTTCGGCACGCTTGCTGCCGAAATCTTACATTTCGATAAATCAAGCGCCGGTGTGTGCTGGCGAATTTCACCAAAAGCGCAATGATCAAGAAATTGAAATTTGCTTCCATTAGAGTTGATCTGATATCCAGAGTACTCTTGATTTTGAAGTAGCTTGGAAAAAATGCCATCAGAGATTTTCACCAAGGTCTTGTGAATGATATCTCGTATGGCGTCATCGGATACAGCCCTTAGGCACTTGCAATGAGATGTGTGATTTCGGTCTGGTCTGGATGTGAAGGTTTGAAGTTCGCCATCATCTCCGTCGCCCCCATTAGCGCCTGCGCCGCAATCACAGAAAAATGATGACTTTCTAGAGTAACCTACATCGTGATCTTTGTGACAAACAAGTGCGCAAATGGTACAACATCCTTTATCCCATAGTAATCCACATGTATAACAGTTATACCAGTGTTGTGATCGAAAATCTCCGCCGGTTTCGACGTAAGAACATTTGTTTGTCATGGCAAATTTAGGAATATTGTTTTTCTCGTGATCCAAAATTTCGGTCTCCATCCCTATCGACTTCTTCCGCTCCTCGTGTTTAGGCATTTTGTTCTCAGGCAAAATCTTTAGACTTAACACAAAATTCAAAAAATGATTCATTTGAATCATGACTAGCGTCAAATGATCGTGGTTGTCCTCAGTTTCATTAAGATGGCAAACAAATTTCTTTACCATGCCAAGAATGTAAGAACCTACTTCAAACAGGCGATCGTTATGCGATGCCAATACTTGCAGAAGGTTAAGGACAGATTCGTGATGGCCAGAAGTAAAGTCCTTTAGACACACCATCGGCACCGTCTTAGACAAGAAATCCTCGAGAGAGTCCAGCAAATGGTTGATTATTGATGTTGTACATTGTCCCTGTTTGGAGATATTACTTAAAAGCAAACAGAGGCGATTGCAGAGAAGTGCTCGAATACAAGATTCCTCTTTTGTTTCGATGGACTCGTCCAAAGACGCTGCGTCGGCCCTTGGGCCCACAAGGCATATATCTCGCTTAACCAATTCCTCTAAATTTTCAGGGCTGACACCATCAAAGCATTTAAGAATTTGTTTGCGCACTCCTATTGAAAAGATTGAGGGTTCTATCATGTCACATAGTAGGCTTGCCAACTGACATCTGCATCTTATAGGAACAATCTTGGAAGGGGTACATAACATGCTTACAAATGTTGGTATCAACTCGTTTAGTCTTTCGAAAATACTTGATAACGGCAAATTTTCTTCAGATGAAACTAAACGTATTGCAATGTTATCATCGGTAGTGACGCATGCACTCAACAATTCTAAACGGCGTTGACATATCCGCTCAACTAACACATTCTCGGAAGGTTCGCTTGATAGATCTGAGGTTCGCATCCCCTGCGCTCGCTGTCCAGTCTTGTTCTTAACTGCGACAGATCTGTTGAAGGAATCGGCCATCCTAGAAATTTTGGAAACTAGAAGCTGTATTAGCTCGCCTATGTGAATAGCTTGACCTTCCTGGTCTGAATCAACAGCTGGTAACGCTAATATTGATTCCAGCGCGGCTAATCCTCTTTTGATGTAATTAATACCCACTAAATCCAAAAATTCTGCAGGGTGTTGCCTTACTAAATGAGCTGCAGCCACGTGACAGGCTTTGTGACAAGGTATGTCTAACCTTCCGTCTGATGAGATGGTGGCAAGCCACTTGATGACTTCAATCAAAGTAGGATGGAGGGTGAGCGTCTCAGCTGAGCATCCAGAACCAAAGCTAAGATCAGTAGGGAGGAAATTTTTGAACGAATCGTTCCTAGGATCGGCGTATCCTGTTTCCGGCATATGTGAAGCTAAAGGATGTCTAGATGGTCGTCCCCTTCCTTTGTTGCAGCAGAAGCGTATTAATGATGATACTGATACAAGTGAATCACAAACCTTTTTGAGAATGGTGTACCACTTTTCGAAATCTTGAATACTTGGATCAGCAGTTGAATCGGAACACATGGCTTCTGGGAGACAACATGCCAAATACCACTCCCATTCACCAGTAGCTCTCATTTCGACAGGTGCTATGTCCCATCCAGCACCATCAACCGAACAAAGAGGAGATGGAAGAGCTATGTCTTCGTCATCTTCTTCAGGGTTTTCTTCGATTGGTGCAGGAGAATGAAATGCTCCTTGTATTATGTGAGCCGAATATTCTCCTGCACACCATACTGTTCTAGCCCCATGAGCCAAGTTCAAAAGGGATTTATATTTTGAACCAAACTCCATGGGTTCGAAATCGGGAAAAACCTTCTTCAGAAGAGCAACGGTTTCATGGCTTGGCGTCTTGTTATCGATAATTTGACTGTGATCTGAAATTGTTCTAAGCGCCGTAAAGTCGAATTCATTTTGATGGGTTGAGTTGACATCTTCAGAAGAACGTTCCCAGGAAACTCGAAACGCAGCCATCGCGCGGGAACCTGCGACGGCGTAGGTGCCTGAACCGTGTTTGGTAGAAAATCCATGATTCAGGGCTTCTTCTAACTTAGAATAGGCGATTTCACCTAACTTGTAAATGGCTCGTAACACCTTCTCTGAATTTCGAAAGGCAGTGGAAAGAGGAATCCCACTCCGAAGCACGGTTGTAGTATCCAGCCAATCCGGATGAACTGGTGCAGCACCTAAACAAGAAACACCACACTCATGCAGACGTGCGAGTGCCTCAATTCTAGTTTCGTTTTCTCCCTCATAATCATTTTCTATGTTGTCGTCTGTAGTCAACAAGCCAATATCTGAGATTTGCAGATGTATATACCAAATCAGTATTAATCATCCTTGAGTACCTACCTTCACCTGACTGATCAGCGAAATCGCTATTTTCGAGAATAGTACCAAAAGCAGAATCGGTCATTGACACGCGCCCCTTCTTTTTGCCTTTCTTATGTTTATGGATCGAGTCTTTGGTTAGCGTGGCACTTCCAGCCAGAACATTTATGCAATCTTCGCGGGGTACTGTATGTTCTGAAACCAGGTATTCGATGTGAATCAATACAGATGACAAAGCTGAGAAAAAAGATCGAGGCAGATTTACAATTGAACTTTCATTACAACGCTCAGATAAATTTTCCAGTAAATTCACTGCATCGGCGACGCTGTTTTCCAGCAAATTCGCATCTGATTCATTTAGAAAACCTTGCTTCAGGGAGTTTGTCAGTGAACTGCAGAGAAGAGGTTGAATAGAAGAAAACTGTTTCAATGCATCTGAGTGAAGTCTGCAGTATAAACCTATTGTCCTGTCGCGGACTGCTATCATAGTCTTCGCGGCCATTTGAATAATACTTGACGGATCTGGGCCATTGACGTATTCAACAAGGGAATAATCCCACCAATTCGATACCATCACAGGGCGTGTTCGAGCTGCAGCGTTCCATACTAAGAAGAGAAGATAGCAATTGTCGCTTGGGGCTACCTGAAATCCCATACAAAAGAGCTTTTCTAATAGCTCGTTGAAACGATGTTTGTATGCATCTGAAAGGGCAGTAACGCATTCCTCGTGATGCCCAGATGTGTTGTAACGGCGAACCGGTATAGACGGACATTCCAAATCAGCGAATAAACCAAGGAAAGAGAATTCGCGTGAGTACCATGAGCAGTCATCCTCGTGTTCGGTTTGTCTCTGATCGATAGCTTGCGGATGATGATAATCGATATTACCAATAATTTTGATTAGACCCTGCACACAGGAAGCGAAGTCGCGACTTTTTGCCTGAACAAGATCAACAATCGTTGAAAGCACCAGAAAAAGTCGCGCTACAAATCCTGACACCTCACAGATGTGAGAGTCATTCTTGGAAACATCAGTGAACCGACAAAGATCGACAAAATCCAGAAGCATGTCCGTGAGCTTGGTTGTAGAGTTTATGATTTTGTCTCTAGTGGAGACACATAGTGCAAGAGTGAACAAGCGAGCATCAGATAGCTGAAAAATCTGTCCACGTTCATCGTTGGTGGGAGATGCGGACGTTAGTAATGATGCATAAGACGTAAATACGTCTTCAAACCTAAGAATAAATGATTCTATGAGGAAATTATTCCACGGTTCGAGATCCTTGTCTTGTAATCCGGCATAGAATGCCGCATGGGAAAGTAGCATAGCGGAGACAGCTGCTGGAAGCTCAAGAGGCCACATGCTTTTATGAACTGATGCATCTGTGTTGAACTTGCTCGCTATGAAAGTTAGAATGTCTAAGCGATTTCCCTTGTCGAGTAAAGGACTTATGGACGGGCGAGAAGATTCTACATCCAAATTCGAGCAAATTGGTCCCCTACCCATGGAAATAGAGAGCTTTATATGATCGGACCTGCCCAAACAAAAAAGGTTAGATTCTCAAAAAGTGTATTTGACCATGATTTAGAAATACTAACCACAGATTTCTTTGCAATTGAAAATCTTTTCCAAGAGAATCATCATCGTCATTTCCTTCGTAGTCGAGATTATTCTCGTTGCACCTCTCTTTTGCCATGCCATTCGCAAAGATGCCACAAAAGTGATCCACCTTCGTGATCCAATATACTAGCACTTGCTTTTTGGTATCTCCAAAGTCAAATAACGGTATCAATGACTTTTGAATTCCTTCGTGAGGAGGCGGAGTAAAATACAACTCTAAAAAACCCCTTAAAGTTTGAAGAATTACGCGCGCGGAATGTATCAGACCTTTATAGAGATACGCCGAGCGAGAGTTTGTTGGAGAATCCAAATTCCTGTCATGAATTTACAAGAGTGAGAGCCGTTACTTCAAGATCCGACCTCTAGTGGACGAGCATGAAGCACTTACATTAAGTTATAAGTCGAAAGATCTGTGTAAGACGACCCAAGAAACGACATGAGACAAATTGCCAGGCAACTAGGAGAATATTTATGTGTTTCAAACACATTTCGTTGATAATCTTCGACTTCACAATTTAGCATTGGGTTACTCATAGTCAAACCTTTCTCAGAAGTTTCACAAATGAAGCTCCAAATAATATCAAACGCGGTATTTTGTCCAATTTGAACTGATTTGATATTCGTTCCATCAAATGAATGGATGAACTGATTGGTAGCCATCTGGTTAGTCTCTAGCGCATGGACCGCTGATCGCAGAGTTGAAACAGCGAAAAGTAAAAGCTTCCCATCATAACATTCACCTTCTTTATGTTCTTGATATAGGCTTAGCCCTAGAGCGGAACCAAAAACCATGAGACGAGAGAAGAACCTGTTTTGAACTTTGGACAAAATGTTGAAAGAGCCATTCCCAATATCTCCAAATAACGTTTTTGCAAAATCACGGTTTGGTTCAAAGAAGTCGCTCTCCGACGGCAAAGTATTTTTTGGAACAGTATCTCGTCTAGATTCTTCTGGAACGCCTTCCTCACAAGTTTGTACCAAGGTGGCGAGCTTTGTCATCGTTGGTAATATGAGAGGGAAGTAATCATAAAGATTCCCATATATCTTATTGTTCTCAATTTTTCGAAGATTTTCAGGGCCGAATATAATTCTAGGCAAATCGTTCGACCGACGATATGCACCCGATAAATTACTTTTCATAGATGTAATGTGTGATGTAACAAAACTACGCATAACGCAAGCTCCTATTGTGTAGACTTTAGTCTTTCCACAATTGTTGCAACTACCATCGTTTAGAGTATCACTGGTAGCTTGTGCAGTATGAGGTATTGGAGTCACCGATGAATGAAGAATTTTTCTTTTGGATCGTCTAGATTTGTGAGGGATGGACTTGAGTCCAGTCTCATCGTGGGCATTACCAGATAACGAAAGTTGCATGATGGGGAAGGGCGCAATAACTGTTTGAGTGTTTTGAGAGTCAACTATCTCAGGGAATAGCGAGACGACGAAGTTATTCAAGCCGTCGGATGACTCAGCCGATGCGCTGCTAGAGATACTTGTAAGAAGGTCCAATATCTTTGACGAGTAAAGAAGGATTAAAACATTTCCAGGAATTTTAGTTCGTCTTTGGTCGGGCTCGGAGGAGGATTGCGTCTCGTCTGGACTTTTCACGTCCTCATTTTGTTCGTTTTTGCTCAGATTTCTCTTGGACCGTCGAGTACCTTCACCACGTATGACGTTTGCAGTAGGAGATGGCATGCCCGAGCTTTTTAGCTTGATTCGCTTCTTTTTTAGAGATGAGATGCTTAGAGGTTTACATGCTTTATCCTCGAAATTTGAGTCAAAAACGTCGATCCAGGATTGGTTGGCTCCTGTCCAACCAAGCAATCGAATAATTGAGGTTAGGAGCACGGGAACTCCAAAGCAGTGGTTCGAAAGTATGCGACCAGCCCAGTCCTTGTAATCGCTGTTGTCATCGTCTTTCATGGCAAAGTTCGAATGTAGATGGGAGTACATGCCGCCTGAGACTGAGTTTTTCGTAGCGGACAAACCATGACGATGAAGTAATATGACATAGTTTTCATATGAGCCGTTACGCAAATATGTCTCGACTTGCATAGAGATTTCTTTTGTTCCGTGTAGAAATTGCGGCGCAGCCAGGCCTTTTTTGTTTACGACTGCATTAGCAGTATCCCGACTTGCGTGGCAGAATTGAAGCAACAAATGTTGAATCCAGTAGATAGAGGAGAACATGTTTGAAGTGAAACTTGAGGATGAGTTTCCATTACCGTGTTCTTCTTGTTTACTCTTTTCACGCGAACGCGAACTGGTACGTGTTTGGATTGTGGATACGTCCCACCAAGGGCGAGTTTGTCCACTGTGCGAAGCGGTGTGATCTGCAGAACTTGAGGATTTTCTACCACGAAAGATATTATGGTGTGGACCCAGAGCCGAAGGAGTGGAAGAGAAGCAAGTGACACTTTCCAGAGCACCCAGTACTTGCCACATGGCAAGGTGCAGCATGTGTGTGGTAGTGGTATGGGCCGGAGGACCATCTAATTCGCTTTCAGAGGCAGGTGGTGCTGCACGCTTCTTACTGGGTCGAGTAGATGAAGCGGCAGTGGTGGCTTTCTTGCTTCTTGTTCTGCGTGGTTGTACAGACTCTGACACTTCACAATCATTTGCGCCTGTGATGTTGAATATTTCTGAAGCCAGTTGATCCCATTCTGCACTTTCCGAACATTGAGTAAAGGTCACAAGACTTGTGATAGCACCGACCACAACACTTGATATGATATGCATCAAAAGTGTTTTAGATGTGACTAATTCCACGTCGGCTGAATTGTTTTGGCTCTGTGCTACCGTAGAAGGGGTTGAGGTGACTTGACCCCGACTGTTGCATTTGTCCAACCTCGCCTTATCCGACAAATTCAAGAGGCGGCTTAGAAAATATACAAATGCTGATAAAACTAGCGCAGTATGAATCCTCTCTTTGGGGGATAAAGTGGTTCCATTTTCTTCGCTCCTTTTCAAAGTGTCGTAGTGATCTGGTTCGAGCTCCATGGTGAAAGGAGCATCCATGGAGGGCGTTGCAGAGCTGCGAAGTAAAGAGATGCAACCTCTAACAATTACAAGCACTGATATAACATCTTTTGACGAAAAAGACTCAGTAGAGTGAGTCGGACTAGAAACATTCTCACCCTGTGTGGCTGCCTGCAATCGCGATGAACTTGATCCCTTGCTAGGGCTTACATTGCTACTAATGTTTCCATCCATTGATGAGAGTTTTCCCATGCTAGCATTGCTCTCGAAAGAACTTACGGCGCCATCTGGATCATCGGCTAAACTTTGCATGATTAAGGAACACTTACTGGGACTTGTCGTCACGGCTGCAAATCTCTCTAGTATTTGATATAGAACTCCGATATCGTTCCCGCTTATCTCATGTTTTTTATCATCCCTTGATAAAAATTAAGTCGAGGGAGTGAATAGGACTGACTAAATGAGTTAAGAAATTTAGATACGAATGTGTACAAACTTACCTGCTTGATGCATCTCCCAATAACTCAATTGTAAGCTTTTCTTTATTTCTGTCTTGGCCGCCGCCGCTGCTTCCACCTCTTTTACGCTTGCTTGGCGCCATGGCCGTGTTATTCTGAAAAGCGATGGCAAGAGTCTTATCACTAACTGTACCTCCTGCCAACGCCTTAGGATATCTTCGTTTAGTGTATTGAGAAAATGTGCCCTAAAGACAGTGAAATACTCCACGACGAAAATTAGTGAAGACGGGAAGTTATGTTGAAAAGGAAATATAAGACACAATTGCGGCTACTCGATTGTTCTGCACGGTGAACTTTTGTTCAAGGCGGCAGATCTCTTAAAATTGCAGGATCGTAGGATCTTATGGGATGAGTTGAGCACTGTTTTTCAAAACAAAGAACATCGATCACACCAGTCAAAACTGGTTAAGGGCGTGGATCCCACAGGCTATACAGGTGAACCAGTTGATACTTACACTTTTTAGTATTTTATTTGTTATATAATCTTATATTTGGTTCGTATATTTTCCGTCTGATGATTTTTGACACAGGCCGCTCATAGTTTGTCAGAATAATGTTTTTTCACCACAAATTGGTCAATGGCTCTATTTTGCTATTCTTTGAACTCATTCCTTGGCTGACTATTTCTAAATAAACT
>Ga0075154_10001397_pt1 | contig 17402 bp, 9 predicted proteins | sample JI71714BDNA_FD_70965 | JGI IMG/M metagenome (GOLD analysis project Ga0075154, IMG submission 70965) | Wastewater effluent complex algal communities from Wisconsin, to seasonally profile nutrient transformation and Carbon sequestration -... | ecosystem: Engineered > WWTP > Effluent > Algae...
TAATACATTGGCTTTAAGCGTTGACAAATCAGACCAATTGCTATTTTGATTGCTTATAGGTCCCTGATCATAATTGTCAAAATCTTCCATAAAAAGAAGTTGGGCATTAGAAGTAAACTGACCCAAAGTAAAAATGAATGTTAAAAAAAGTAAACATGTTTTCATGATTTTATTTTTTAGAAGTGATTGATATTTATAATTGTTAATTGGATTTCCAATTTAAAATATACAGGTCGGATTTGACCTGATTTTCATAAATAGCCTGCAAGCCATATCGAAGTTTGTCGTTTGATTTTATGTGGGATTCAATAAATTCATTTGATGATGGCGGAAGGTTTTTATATTGTTCTAGACCAATGCCGGTATCTTTATACACGATAAAGAAAATTGGTTTTTTTTGAATGCTATTCCATTTAAAGCCATTTTTATCTTTATCATCAAGCCAAAATAACTTCAATTCTTCAGTGGTTTTGTTTGAGTAAGCTTTGATATTGAGTGGAAAACTCGGCTCAGATATCAAGTTTACTTTGTCAATCGATACGATGCTGTATTTATACATCTCACCATGCACCAATCCTGTGTCTTCAAATTTATTATTTTCTCGAGCCATCAACTTTTTCATTATTTTTGTGGTATCAGAAAGTAATGTTCTACTTATCTCATATGATACTACATCATTACTCGGACTATGGCTCCATTCTATAAGTGCACCGCCATCACCCAATTGGTAATGAACTATCTGAGGAGGAATGGGTGGGACCACATCCGGCTTTACTAAATGTATTGGTTCTGATTTAATACTATGATTATAACTAATATCCACCGCGCATACTGCGTAATAAACATCTTCAGTCAGCATTTTTAATTCTAAAGTATCTTTAAATGAATTTGTTTCTAGATAACCTTGCTGTAAGCAAACAAATTTATGAGAAAGATCATTGGTTCTATATACCCTATACCCAATCAACTCATCGAGCGTATCTAAAGGCCAAGTTATTGAAACGATTCCTAAGGTGTCTATGCTACCAACAACATTAATAGGCTTCATTGGTGGCTCTGAATCAGGCATGAAGTAACGAATTACATTAGAATATTTAATATTTCCCGCTGTATCAATGGCAGATATTTCGTAATAAGTTGACCTTGTTTTTGCCTTGTAAGGATCGTAATAACTATAAGTGTTTTTGTCAATGGAGGCAATAGTATCTGGCAAATTATTTATAGCAGGTCCTCTTTTAACTATAAACTTTGATAGGTCACTATCGGCTCTTCCTTGATTAAACTTCCAATGCAATGTAATGCCATTAAAATCGGTGTTATTGCCTTCTAAGGTTATATCTCCTGGTGCTGTTTTATCACTACCCCAACTTTCCACTACTTCACTAAATTCAGTCAAATCTCCAAATGGATCTATAGCTTGGACTCTATAAAAGTAATGCATATAATTATCTACACTATCTTTAAAATAATTAGTTGTATTTCTTGCCTCTGTCATTGTGATAAAAGGCCTTTCATTGAGTCTTTTGTAATTGATACCATCATTTGATCGTTCAATGTAAAATCCTGACCATCTCATTAGATCTTTGTTGTGAGGCCAAGATAGTTCGACCAGTTTTTCTTGTGAAGATGCTTGCAAAAATTTGGGCGCATCATTTATATTCCATTCTCCAAAAGTGGCAAAAACCATAGCAGTATCAACAATGAAAAGTGGGTGATCGAATGCACTATAGACTCGAAAGAATATTTTTTCGTTTTGTTTGATTTTCGTTTTTATGGTATGTCTCATTCCCATCTTTTGGGCAGCGATTGCAGAATAATCGCAAGCTAAAAGTGCAGAATAAAAAAGGTTTGACAGCATTTCAGACTCATCTTTTACTTGTTCAACTTCACTTAAGGCTGGCGATTTTGGTGTTTTGCCATACAAAGCCTGAGCGACCATCATTTGGTAAATATCTTTCTTACTACGTTCATTATTAAATGATTCGATGGGTTCAGGTTTTATGGGTGATGTATTGATTCTTTGCCAATTACCCAACTCGTAAGGGTATGTACCATTTACAATTAGTTTCTCAATCCAAACTCCAGCTTCGATATGTGGTGGTAATGCATTAGGAGATGTAGGTGCCCAACGCAATACAATGCTATCTTCAAATGTCTTAGCAACCAATCCATAGGAAAGGTCTATATCTGGGACTTTGATTTCTTGAGATTTTAGGTGAATGCAGAAGCAAAGAATAATTAATGTTATAGATATTATCGCTTTCATTTTTTATTATTTAAGTCGTTTATAAATTGTGGAAGGAAATTATTCTTCACCTTATTAAATACTTTGTTATTGAATCCATTCAAAGCATCTGCCAATCTTGCTTGGAATACAATATTTCCGTTTCCACCAAGATTTTTATCAAGATTCTTCATATTGATGATATGAGATGGTATAATAGTTGTCTTTTCATTTTCTAGGCTTTTAACTCTAGATAATTTTTCGATGGAGAACAACTGTTGTTTCTTGATAAATGCTGAAGATGATATACTATTTAAAATACTATTACTACCTGCATAAAATATGTTAGTAGGTAGTTTTTCTAAGGGCTGAAGTAAGGAATGATCTATTGAGACAACATTCCATCTAGTGCTTTCAAGCATTTTTTCAGTGATGTAGTTATTCATTAATTGTATACCTAGCTGTCCACCCATCATAGCATCTTCTCGGATTCCCGTATATTTATCTTTGGATTCTTTTGAATCAAAATAGATACTAAGAAATTCATTGACCAATTCTTGGGATTTGTTGTCAAAAGCAAAGCCTAAAAACCCATCTTCAAGTTTGGGGTCAAATTGATTTTGTTTTTCTGTGTTGAACACTTGCTTCAGATTGAAGGTATTGATGTCATGGAAACTAAATTTTTCAGCTCCATAAAATTTATAGTTATTTATCTTTGTTGTGAATGTACTTTCAGAGGTACCTCCTTTATTTATGGCGTTCAATTTACTTATATACTTAAATGTGCTATCCACACTAATAGTTAATTCTTTCATTTTTTCTTGGTAAGTTCTAAATTTGCCTGTGGTTATATACCATCTAAAAAATTCCATTTCAGAAGCACTTGAAGCTAATTTAGACTCTAAGCTTAGTGTTCTAGAATTGATATTTAGATTTAATTTGTCAAGCCCATTATAGGTGTAATTTTTTACTAAATTACGAGATGAATTCACTTGAGCAACCGCACCATCCATTCCATTTTCTGATCGCTTCTTTGCAACCAATTGTATAATTACATAACTATCTTCTGGAAACAAACCATCCCAAGTCGCAGTGGCAATCATCTCGCTAGTATTTGCTTTTAGTAGTTTCTTATTGAATGTGGTACCATTAGCTCTTTTATTCATTGTGGATACCTTTAAGAAAAAATCAAAATTCTCTTCAAATCCATTTGGAAGACACAGACTTCCTTCATTAAGAATCCGGCGATCAATTTCGAGTGTTAGATCGTTACTGCCTTCAATAAGGTTTTTTTGAACATCTAGCTTTGTACCATTATCCAATTTCATTATACTTTTATTGGTTTTAGGCATAGCGTATACCGGAGTAAATTCATTTTTTGCGCTTCTTAATGACTTAGAATTGAAGACAGGGCTCTTGCCAATCGGATTATTTTGTGTTCGATGAAATGGTGTAACATTAACCACAAGGTTATCATCGATATAACTAATGCCGCAATCGGTTGTAAATTTAAGATCTCGAGTATCCACAAATGTCTTTTTGGTTCCTTCTACATATTCAGATGCGTAATCCCATGTATTTGCCTGTGCATTTCTCCTGTCAGTAGGTACACCGGTCATTTCTGATTCTGTCACATAGCCAGCTTTGCCGCCAGACACATTTTTTGAAGCTTCACGTAGATCGTAAAGTAATACTTTAGCATCAATATGCATGGTATAGGTATTATATTTTTGCAAAACAATATCCTTATTCATGGTCATCACACTATGGTCAGCTGATAAATCAAAATCTTTTTTTGTTAAAGATAAATTATGTGGTTTTCCAGTTGCAACAGTTCCTGTACTGTTTAATGAAATATTGACATCTTCTGGTCTAATGTGATAGTACCTATATTGTCTATAATTATTTTTTTCTGAGTCAATACCAGGCACTATGATGAGAAAAGTTCTATCAAGTTCATAAGTAAATACAACGGATGGCCTTGTTAGAATAGACTGGGCCTCATCTAATGTAACCGGTTTTTTTAAATTTTTTATGTCGAATTCGACTTTAGGAAATACTTCTGCAATCAGTGGAATTTTTTCAGGGACACCCAGGTCTGTACACTCATCTCCAATGTAGAATTTCATTGCAAAACGACCTTCTACCAAACCTCCGAGCAAATTGTATTTTCCTCCTATTGCACCAGTGACATATGTGGGACTAGGGCCACCAAACTTAACATAAGCCGCCACACCTGCCTTAACAAAACTAAACTTTCCACTGAAGAAAAATAGATCAATCTCCATACCCATATCTATCTCTGCACCAAGATAAGCTTGCCCTTTAGCATAGAAATTATTAACACCCATCTTGAGTATGTTATTATGCTCATCCTTACATAAACCTTCGCCTTCCGGTAAACGATAAAATGCCAAATCAAAACCGGCCATAATATTGCCATGCAAGTAAAATACCAAAAAAGTAAAGTTTAAAGGTGCTTCAAAATTAGCACCAAAAGCAAATCCACCTTTTTGTCCACCTCTTTCTATGCTCACATTTCCTTCAGAGTCTACACTTCCATTCTCATTCTCACGATTATTGTTATTAATAATATTTGTAATAAAGGCTGGAATAGGTGGCATATCATCCATAGCTTTAATACCAGTAAGAATGGATTTGTTTCTTAATATAGATCCAGAACCACTGCCACATTGGAAGTAACCTTTAAATTCAAATTTTCCAAGTACTTTTATTTTTACTGGATCACCACCTTCCACTTTGGCATTTGTCCATGGTCGGCCCACATGAATAAACCAACTATTAGGGTCACTATAAAAATCCACATTTGCTTCGAGGCTAAAGATCCCATCTTTACTATGATTAGGTACACCCATCTTTGCAAAAAAGTTAAAGATGAGGCTTTTTTCTGTAAAATTCATCAACATTCCTATTGACAATTTTGCCATACAATTTGCTGTGCGGTCAGTTAGGTTTTCAGCAGGATTATTGATAAATCTTCCTTCAAGGTTGAAAAATATACTCTCCACTCCGCCTGTTACCATATTAAATTCTATGGTTATATCTCCATTAGCATCTATGATAGCACGAGATGGCATGGTCCCAAATAATACACCACCTTTGACAGAAAACATTCCTTTTTTGGGGCTATATTTGGTGCCTGTTAGGGATACAAATGGCTCAGCAACATTGGAGTCATGGATGTAAGGGGTAGATTTTTCTACATTTGAACCATCAAATTTTTCATTTGCTATGGACATATTGTAGAATACACCGCCGCCAAATCCGTATATACCCATGACAAGTCCTACAGGTATACCTGATGGTAAATCGACTAGACCATCAATGAAAAAATAATTATAATCCCCATTGACTTCATAGCCAAATTGGGCTTTTGCTACGACACTTACTATACTCACAATATCCATTTCCAAGGCACCCATGAAGCCATAACTACCTTGTTTATTATAATATGCAATGGTACCGTGTATACCCACTGGCCCTATCTTGGCACCTGCATCAAATTTGATTTTATTTATATCAGCATCAAAACCTTTCCAATCGGGTCTTCCGTCTTTCATTCCGAATGTCCCGTATATTACAAACTCAACTTCAGCTTTTGGTACAAAGTCTACATCGGCCACCAACTTCAACAAGGCATTAAATTTGATCCCTATTTTTCCTTCACTTAGCTTCGATGGATCCAATGATACGCCTCTTCCTTTAGCCGGATCAAGATCAATCACAAATCCTGCAATAGAATGCTGAGGTGATGATAGTCCAAAAAATGTAGCTTGAGTATCTCCCCATGAAAAGTGTGGGGCAGCAGTTTGGAATGTAAGCTTTCGAAAGTGTACTTCAGCAAGATTTACATCCGGGAAATCATCAATTTTTGTTTGTAAAGTTAATTGGCCTTGTAACACTGCTTTAGCTCCAAACGTACCATCATTTTTCCTGAAGATTTGTATGCTTGTCCCTTCTACAAGCTTACCACTGGCCCAGAATATATCGAAGTCAATATTCTCTTTAGGGAAAATATGAAATTGATAATCCAATCCACCTTGTGCTGGTTTACTCAAGGTACATGTATAATCTAATTGATTGGTGGTTTCAGCATGTGCATTGGATACTGGCAACACCACTTTGCCCTTTAGGCTACTTTGTTTAAAACTATTTTTCCAAATATCAATCTTAAATTCATCAATGGAGTAGTACCAACCATCTAAAGAACCATTTCCAATATTGAGGATATTGATAACTGAAATATTCCCAGACAGACCACCATCAAAGATTAATTTTTCTGCTTTGACTACTATTGGATTCCCATCGCCATTTGAAAATACAGCTGGCAACGTCAATCCTATTGATGGAATGTAGAAGCCTCGCCATGTAGGTTGATCAGTGGCTATTTGATCCGTATTATCTGAATTTTTATATGGACTAGGTATGCCCATTGGATTTTTTTTGTCGGAATGGTCATAATACATGGAAGTGTTATTGCCATCTGGTCCAAATATCATGTCATCAAAACCATTTATGTAGAAAGGTCTAAACTTTACATCAGCAACCCAATCACTCCAGCCGTCTTCGGTTTCACATGTCAGGGTAACACTTGCTGCGCGTTTTGTATTTGCATCGACCAATGACCCTTCTGGAAAAGTATATTCAGCACTTAAACGAAGGTTCTTAAATCCTTTTTTATCAAATGTAATGGATGTGGCTTCTTTTGGATCGCCTCCTTTGAGTTTTATACCAATAATGGGGATTTCGAAATCCTGTGATAAATAAAGTTTTGCATTACCACAGAAATCATTATTGTCCAGACAGATGCCCTGACCGATAAGGCCAACTTTGCTATTCCCATCAATAATATCTAAAACAGCCGCTGCATCAAAGTATGCTTGATCAGGTGAAAAAACCATGTTCACAATAGCTATTTTCATCACCTTTTCGTCTAGGCCAAGAGGTAATAGAAAAGCTGTTGAGTTCGCACTCTTCTTAATATCTGATAATAGTTGCTCTTTATACTTATCAAAATATTGTGAAAGTTCTTGAGTTTGTCCTGGCCCCATTTGCATTTGTCCTGGATTTATACCATCCATAGTTGGCAATAAAGAAGCAGCATCATCTCTTACCATTGCTTTGATCGTCCCACCAGTATGGATATAACTGTCGCTATCTTTCTTGATGTTAATGCCTTTAAATGATACTTTAACTTTTAATAAATTTGTATTCAGAATAGGTAGATTGATATACCCATCACCAGAGTACACACCTTCCTGATGAGAGATGTTGTTAACTTCCATTTCAAAGTTACTCGTTTGGATTTTACTTCCTCTTTGTATTTGATCAGGACTCACATTGGCAAGATTAATGGGTACAATGGCTTTACATTCACACACAGGATCAAAGTTGAATTCATTATTCATAAAATTCATTTGTCCTTGTATCATTTCAAATGTGCATACAGTGCTTAGTCCGTCATTCACCAGTGGGTACTGTCCATTTGATGCCCTTGCTTTTACAGCCCATGCATAATGGCCTGTACTAAGTTTTATTGGGTTGTTAAAGTTTAGATTATAACTGGTTATTGGGATGTCTTTAAATTCAATAATATTGGATGAATGGGTAGCAATTCCCATCTCTATTAAATCCTGTGGATTGTCATTTTCGTTCAGCTTTACAATATAAAGATCATAAAGAAATTGAAGTCCTTGCACACTAGAATTGACTGGTAACCATATGAAGTCTATGTTTTGTATTTCGTTTTTAATAACTTGACTGTTTTCCACACAACTTGGTTTAATTAATTGAGGTGGGTTTAAATAAGAAATATTAAAGCTTTTGCATCCAAGATTAGGGATGTTTAATTGTGCATCATTATTAATGTCATGGGCATCTACACATAATGTATATACGCCATCAGGCAATACACCATCTGATAATATGTTTTGCAGCGTATAATCTCCATAGTCTACATCAATATTGCTTTCGTTAAAGAAATCCAATATTTGGTTGTTACCCATTAATTGAATGGTGGCATTGGGATTGAGTATGATAGGGCTATTGGGTCTGTAGTCATCAGAAGTCATGGCAACAAATCCTGTATTGCTAGTGAGTTTGGCCTTAAGATAAATACTTTGGGAATTGCTCGTGGTATTAGTCAGCGTGATCACCACCTTATCTTTAAATCCTATATAGTCACTTAAATATGGTGTATAGGGAGGCAAGACCTGGACATTAATATTTACTGAAGAAGCTTGAGAAAAAACACTATTGCTCAAAAACAACATGATACATAATAGCAAATACCTACTTATAAGTTTAATTCTTATTTGTCGCTGGAAATGATAATTTATTGATGGCATCATCTTATTTGGTTTTTTAAAAAGTAACTGAAATGTTGGTACTGAAATATTGTTGGAAAAGACTTTTGTTTTCCACTTCTGATTTTGTGTAATTATAACTTAGATGTAGATTTGCTTTCTCTGTGAGTTTGTATGTTCCGATAATATTCATTCCGTGGGCAATCTTTTTGTCCGTATGGACCACACCAGATAGATTGACAAATCCACCTATTCCTAGTGTCAGTTGATCTTTGTTTAGAAATGGTTTGGAGACATTGGAGAATATTCCATAAGATTGGATATCGTACAGTTTGTCTGGTAATTGTACAAAGTGGGTTTTACTATTGTTATAATTTAATCCTATGCTGTAAGCAAAACTCTTGCTTTTGGTTGAATTAAAGAATATATTGCTGTAAAACGAATTAAAATTTGAATTATTAAACGGATTATTTTCATATGTCTCCGTGGTCTTTTGTGAGTTTATGTTGATGCCAATTGATGTAGAATTGGACCCATCATTTTGCATAAAATACTGTGTATTTAAATTTATATTGTTGTTTATATTCTTTATTGATATACTATCTTCTTCATGAGTCGGAGCTGATTTTACTATAAGGCCAAAGTTTGAAAAACTAATGTTTACAATTAATTTTTCACTCGGGTTGATACTGAGATTTGCGGAATAAATGCGATTATTATTCTGTAAGGCTTGTTTTTTTGAAAGATTGTTTTCTTGAATGCCAATGGAGAAATTGCCTATCACTTTATTATCCCAAAATCTGAAAGCTGGTTCAATAGAGATCTGTCGTAAATCACTGTTTTCAAACCTGAATCCCAATGATTTGTATTCAGGTTGTATTTGTTTATAACGTAATATTAGATCTATCGAAGAAAAATTAAACATTAATGCATTATCAAATGCAAAGGTTAATTGGGTAGATGAATTTGGATTTTTTTCGATTGTTCTCGCCCAATAAGGCAATTCGCTTCCTTTTGATGCTTTAATCAAGGTATCGAGATTTGCTGCATAAGTATTTCTTGTGAAAATGCTCATACCACCATGGGAAAGCATAGATACATGTTTGCCCAATCTTAAGAATATTTCTGATCCTACCGCTTTGTTTACACGTGGCTTTAGATTATATTTTGGGTTAAAATATTCAAGCGATGTCTCATCATCTTTTCCAGCAAAATAAGTAAAAAGTAGCCTAGTGCCTTTGGTTTTTATGCCTGTTTTGATGGCATATCCTTTTGTATTGTACCTTGGTGTTGCATTTTGATATCTAGTGGATGTGCTGTCAATAAATATTTTCCTTGTGACTGTTCCTGTCATGAATCCAAGATAAAACCACTTAGGGTTTATCTCTGCACCAATCCCAAAGGTATTTAATCCACTAAATGCAAACCTCGAAAAACTGACAGTATTATTTCCCAAATAAATTTTTAACCACTTATAGGATGGGGCTGCACCCAGCCTTATAAATGGATATGTAATATTCGATTTATTATTGGCGTACGTAAAGTTAAATGGCATAGAAAAACCAAAACTCTTTACAACCGGTGAAATGGAAACACCGTATGCAAATGGCGCCATGAAATTGACACTATCCGAACTAGAATAGTATGATCCGAAAAGAGATGCAGATCCATTTAATTCAAATTTTTTCTCTGATTTTAATGTAGATATATCCTGTCCATAAACCTTACCGATTGTTAAAATGGAGAATATGATGATAAAGTTAACAAGTTGACCCATTGCATTTTTATATTCTCGGGTGTTAAAAATAAATATTGCAATGGCATAAAATGCATAAATGAATTGTATCAAAACTAACTTAATGTCAATCATACAAAGCAAGTACTTGATGTTTAGGACTTCATTTTTTAATTTATGGATATTCATGGCCTAATTATATATTTTACTAGAAAAATGCCTTACCCATGTTTTCCAGAGTAGTTGACTCAAGATGAAAGAATTTTTTCTCAGAATTGTACAACGGACAGTACTATTCCTTTTGGACCGATCTGGAAAACTTATTAAATTGCTCATTGTAAAATATATTTTAATGATTAATTAATGCAAAGCTAAAATAGAAGCTGTTGAAGAATATCACTATTGATTGATTTGGGATGTTCGTTGAGTAAGTGGCAGTTTTGGGGCAAAAAGACTACTCGCTGTATTCATTTAGTGATTAAGTGATGTTTCTCTGAAAACAATCTTACCAGCATTTGCAATACAGATCGTATCAATTTTGCTCAAATGGTCTAGTATAACCAGAATTGCAGAATCGTCAAGGCCTAGTTTTGCCCCAGGTTGGATGTCTAAAGAGAATACAATGGCTTCTCCTTTTTTGATTTTTGGATATACAAATGTTGTGGTACTGACATCAGGGATGGTCACAACACTAAATTCATTTGGCACTTGATTTTTACTCCAATTTTTGGCACAATACCAATCTGTTTCCTTACCAGGCGTGCCACCTATCCAAGTTGTGCGTATTTGACCAGATAGGTCTATTAGATTCGCCATAAATAAAATGACGCCAACACATAGATTTATTTCTCACATTTTACTAAAATTTATTGTAATTATCAGTGGAATTAAATTAAAATATACTGATCAGCTTTACGGATATGACAGGATTTGTACCTTTTTTGATTGGTATTAGACCCAATCATGTATTTTGTTCGATGATTGCTTATGTTAAACTGGATTTACTCAAAATCAAACATCGCTCAAACCATTTTGCTATCAAAGGCAGATTGTACTTGAAAGCCATACAAGTAATATTTATTGAGTTACAAAACCTGAAACCAAAAGGGATGGTTTTGGCTTTAGGTGCATAAAAAGAGATGCTACTTTCAGCAGCTCGTCAAGTAATTATTATTAAACTACCAAAATTTCGATTTGCGAAAGGTCTATTATTAATTATAAAAAAGGCTATATTTTTTTATTGGTTTCTAAGCATTATTTTTAGCGGTCTGTCCATAAACTATACCAAATCATACAACTCTTTCAAAAAATTCTGTAATACTTTCCTTTCCTAAGCTACTTACCTTTGTCTTGTAGGACATTAGGGTTACTACGATAGCGAAAATGGATAAGAAAAAAGAAAGTAAGACCCAAAAAAAGGTTGCAGAGGTCATGCACGAGTGTAAAGAAGGCAAACTCCATAGGGTCTGCTGAAATCCACAAAAATAATTGATTTCTAAATAATTATCTTTAGTTAATACTAGATAAATACATGTTAATAAAAAGAATGTCATAAAGGCTCTTGCACCAAGTTTAAATTATTTTTGTAAGTCAGCTGTACTCAATCTACTTCAACTTCTTCGCCTTGAAGTATTCATATACATCAGCGGCTTGAAGTTTCGTATCTTAAGCACATCTGACCTTTTCAGAAGACCCTATATAGGGACATCCGATAAGATCGTTACAGATCCAAAACAAGCGATTGCCATTGCACTCAGTGAAGCTGAAAAACTTCCAAAATCTAAAAAATAAATCATTATGTGGAAAGAAGAAAATAATCAATTGAGACGTAGCTTTGAGTTTAAGGACTTTGTGGAAGCTTTTACTTTTATGACGGCTGTCGCTTTTGCAGCTGAAAAAATGGGACATCATCCCAATTGGACTAATGTGTACAATAAAGTGGATATACAGTTATTCACCCATGAAGCCAATGATAGTGTCACAGAGAAGGATTTAAAACTCTCAAAGGAAATAGACAGTATTTACAAAAAAGCATAAATATGAGACACATTTCAATTATATCATCAAGTGTGAGGGAAGGGCGAAAAAGTCACAATGTAGCGCTGTATTTTAAAAATTATCTTACAGAATATAAGTTGGCATCGACAGAAATCATTGATTTGAAGGAGTATAATTTCCCGATCTTTGATGGCACACTAAAAACAATGGATAACCCTTCTAAAAAAGTCTTGGAATATGCTGATAAGATCAAATCATCAGATGGCATTATCATCGTTACGCCAGAATATAATGGTGGATATCCTGCTAGTTTGAAAAATGCCATCGATCTATTGTATGATGAGTGGAGACACAAACCAATAGGGATTGCCACGGTTTCATCAGGTCCTTTTGGTGGTAGTCAGGCGGTCATATCGCTGCAATTTACACTATGGAAAATGATGGCATGGACGATTCCTGCGATGTTTTCTATTCCTAGTGTTGATAAAGCGTATGATGAAAACGGAAAAGCACTAGATAAAGCTAATTCTGACAAATTTGCCGCAGTGTTTATAAAAGAGTTATTGTGGTGTATCGAGGCAGATATGGCACCAAAATATGCTTGATTTCCTTCTTCTTTTGCAAACCATTAAGGCGTTAAGGGCAATTAAAATTGATGGGTATTTATTGCCACTAAGACGCTAATTCTCAAAGTTTTATTCTGACTATTTAAGGTATCCGGGCTGCGAGTCTTTTGATGTGTAGTGTTGGGTCCACTTCGAAAATATAAATTGAATGATATTCAACTCTTTTTTACCCTGGTAGATAAAGTAAATACATGATTATCATTTAATTATAAATAAATTATTTACCCTAGTTGAAAATAAGGGTTTACAGAGTAGATTCCTAAATTAAATTTTAAAATAAAATAGTATGCCGATATATAGCACCAATCCCGCAACCAATAAAGTGGATAAAATATACGAAGAAATGCCTGACACTGAGGTCGATGAAGCTATCGCAAAATCAGTAGAAACATTTGCTGACTGGAAAAATACATCTTATGCAGAGCGCGCGAGCTTATTGCACAAAGTAGCTGGTTTGTTACGTGAAAATAAAAAAGAACTTGCCCGACTGATTACCCTAGAAATGGGGAAGTTGGTGTCGCAAGCAGAAGGTGAAATCAAACTCAGTGCTGAGATTTTTGATTATTATGCCAATCATGGTGAAGCGTTTTTATCCGATACGATCCTGCATCCTGTGCATGGGCAAGCCTTGGTCAGACATAGTCCGATAGGTGTGTTACTAGGTGTACAGCCATGGAATTTTCCTTTTTATCAGGTAGCACGATTTGCCGCACCCAATATCATGGTGGGCAATACGATGCTCATCAAACATGCTTCGATAGTGCCACAGTGTGCTATTGCTATTGAGCATTTATTTTTGGAAGCTGGTGCGCCGATTGGATTGTAAACCAATTTACTTATCTCTGGAGAAAGGGCATCTGCCCTAGTGTCAGATCACAGAATCAAAGGCGTGTCGCTCACAGGAAGTGAGGCTGCTGGGGCTAGCATTGCCGCAGAAGCTGGTAAACATTTGAAAAAATCAGTGTTGGAATTGGGTGGTAGCGATGCGTTTATTGTGTTGGAAGATGCGGATATCGACAAGGCTGTGGAATGGGCTGTGGTAGGTAGAATAAATAATAATGGAGAGTGTTGTATTGCATCAAAAAGATTTATAGCCGTAGAAGAGATAGCAGACACGTTTTTTGAAAAATTACAACATAAGTTTGCCAATCTAGTAGTAGGAGATCCGATGGATTCAAAAACGGAATTGGGTCCTTTGTGTAATGTTGAAGCAGCAGTTCACATAGCCGATCAAGTGAAAAGAGCCGTGTCAGGTGGTGCTAAAATTGCATTAGGTGGCAAAAGAATGGATCAAGCAGGTGCCTATATGGAAGCTACGGTCTTGACCAATATGTTGCCCGATAATCCTGTGTATTATGAAGAGTTTTTTGGTCCTGTGGCCGTCTTTTTTAAGGTTAAAAATGAACAGGCAGCTATTGATTTGGCCAATGATTCTCCATTTGGATTGGGTGGTTCCGTGTTTACACAAGACATTGAAAGGGGCAAAAGGGTAGCAGACCAAATAGATACAGGTATGGTTTTTATTAATCATCCTACTTGGACACAAGCGGATTTGCCTTTTGGTGGCACGAAGGGTTCAGGATATGGGAGGGAACTTTCTGAATTAGGGATTTATGAATTTGTCAATAAAAAATTGATTAGGGTAAGTGAATTGAGTGATCCATTTTAGTGTTTAATCTGTAACGTTTAAGTGTTTAATGTTTAAAGAAGTAATTTCTATAATTTAAGGATATTTTAATTGAATTCAAACTCATTTTTATTAACCATTAAGGAGTTAAGGGATATTAAGATTGATGGCTTCTAATTGCCACTATGGCGCGAAGTCTCAAAGTTTTATTAAGGCTATTTAAGATGTCAGGGCTACGAATCTTTAGATGTTTTATTGTTTAATGTTTTATTCTCAGGGAGTCAAGCTGTGACGTAAGTATTATTTGAGAAAATAAATTATTCAAATACTACCTTACTTAATGACCGTGATAGTACCTACAAATTGTCTCTCACAAGCTAATGACTTAAGAATGTAAGTGTACACACCATTTGCTACGCTTCCACTCTTGTGTGTTCCGTCCCAGTCTTTTGAGCCTTCCCAAACCAAATTTCCCCATCTATCAAAAATAATAACATTAAAAAAAGATTTTAAGTCGATTCCGGGGAAATTGTCATTTACACTATCTCCGTTTGGAGAAAATATATTTGGCAATGTTGTGACTTCATCTAAAGCAACACTAACCGTTCCTTTAAATTCTCCACAATTATTGTTGACTTCATATGTATAGATTCCTGGTTCAGTTATTACAAAATTTTTGGATTGAAAAGTCTCATTCCAAAATGTCTCTCCCACATCAGTACTTAACTCCAATGGGAAATCCAAAGTTGAACACATAAAATAGCTATCCTGTGGAATATTGGGGAAGGTATCCACTTTTATGGTTATATTCTGCTCAAATTTACCACAAGTATTTTGAGCGCGTATTAGAAAAGAACCATTCAGATTTACTAATTTATCATCAGGTATTTTAACATTTAAAGCATCATAAATTTCATATGGTTTGGGAAGATTGAGTTTAAACTCTGACTGGTTACAATATGAAGTATCCTGTAAGTCTGGCAAATTAAGTAGGGTATCAACAGCAACATTAAAAATATTTATATTTGTCAAACATCCTTCTTTATAGGTTGAAAAATAAATACCTTCATCTTTGACCTTCAACTGGTCGCCTTGAATTCCAGTATTCCATACGTATTCCAGACTTGGTACAATTAAAACTATAGAATCTCCTTCACAAAATATATGATTTGATTCTTTTGTTTCTGTTATTTCTTCTTCGAAAAAAATGTTAATGGTATCTGTATATAACACTCCACAATCTCTCCAGTAATAGTAGTATTGGCCTGGACTTGTGGCACTTAAAGTTTTACCCGATGCCCCATTTGACCATTTAGCTTGATCAAGACCAGAATCTAACAAAATACTAATCGTACTACAAACTATAGTATCAGGACCAAGGTATTTACTAATTTTCCGCTCTATTATTATTTGTTTAAAATAATGTGTACTTTGTAATCCTGACCCAACTTTAGTTGGAGAATCATATTTTAGAAAAACAGGGTTAAATTCTTCATTATCAAGATCAGGATTAGCTACTTGACCGATAGCATTATTGGATGCGATAGCCAGATATATTTTACCGTCAGGGCCTTCTTCTAATGCAGTGAAGGCATAGTTTCCAGATTTTTCATATAAAATCTTATCATTAGATCTGTTTTCTAAATCAAATTTATACAAAACACACCCTGCAAAAATATCAGTTGCGTAAAGATATTTGCTATTTGGAGAAAATACAACATCATATATATCACCATCATGAATTTTTATCGGGTTACTAACGCTTCCAGTGTTTAAATCAAAATCCGCCAAAATAATACCTCTGTAACCACCTGAAAGGCCACATGTATAAGCTATTTTGTTTTGTTGATTATTAATTGATATCATCCCAATATAAGATGGACGAGAACTGTCTGATAAGTAAGAAGTCACAGGAGTGGTACTTAAACCGTTTTCCGTAAGTTCAAAAGCCTTCACATTTTGAGTATCATAGTCGCTGGTTAGTATCCAGTATCTTTTATTTGTAGGATCATATGTAGCTGTGAGACGTTCCGTAAATTGGCCTGGCACTCTGATGTTTTTTTTATTGCTCAAAACTTCGCCCTTACCATTATCACCACACAGGTCTATGACGGTATATCTTAGTTGTCCTATAATACTATTATCGATATGGTCAGCAACATAAAATATATAAACCAATTCAGAATTTTTCAAGTCTTGTAATGCTATCGGTGACTGAGCAGAAGATCCTGTATTGCCTATAAGACCACCACCATTTTTCATAGGAAGATTGTTTCTATTGTACACAGTATTTTCATCAACATAAAATAAAACGTCACCATTTTCATCAGTCAGAGTGACTCCACCTTCATCAAAGGAATGGTTTCCATTAGTAATTTTCCTAGGTGGATCATAATTAAAGTCAATTCCTGCATTGATGCCAAAATGCCAAATTTTGGAAGGTGCTTGGGAGTGTAATTCATCTATAGCTAAAAAAGAAATCATTAAAATTATAAGATATTTCATGTGTTTATTTTTATTTGATATTTAATGGTCAGATGGAATCTTTGATAAAAAATAATCATTGTGGTTTGTATAAAATAAACCATGATTATTTTTTATGTCGATTTCATGTGTTTATTTTATAAAAATTGTAATTGTAGATCAAATTTACTATTTTTTACGTAGTCAATAATTTTTTAATGCTAATATAAATCAATTTTGTTGGCATGCCCCCTAAATATTGGATTATTATCTAAATCTCAACCTTAATTTGTTTAATGTATAACGTTTAATGTTTAAAGGAAGCTGTCTTTTTACTTAACCTTAATCTTAATCTTAACCTTATCCCCAATCTTAAGCCAATCTTAAGTCCTTTTTTTTAGCT
>Ga0075154_10001398_pt1 | contig 17397 bp, 17 predicted proteins | sample JI71714BDNA_FD_70965 | JGI IMG/M metagenome (GOLD analysis project Ga0075154, IMG submission 70965) | Wastewater effluent complex algal communities from Wisconsin, to seasonally profile nutrient transformation and Carbon sequestration -... | ecosystem: Engineered > WWTP > Effluent > Algae...
CTGAGTTTTTAAGGGAAGGAGCGGCTATATACGATTTCCTAAATCCAGATAGGATAATTTTAGGTTACGAATCAACAGAATCAAATGCAAAAACTCTACTAAAACAAATATACAAACCAATTACTGACAATGGCACGACTTTACTTGAAACAGATCTAACAACCGCTGAACTCATTAAATATGCTTCAAACAGCTTTTTAGCTTGTAAAATCGCTTTTATTAACGAACTTGCTGATCTTTGCGAACAAATTGATGCAGATATCGACAAACTCTCTGAAGGTATTGGTTTGGATAAGCGTATTGGTCCTGCTTTTTTAAAGGCTGGCCCCGGTTTTGGTGGATCGTGCTTTCCCAAAGACATAACTGCTCTACAACACTTAACTAAGCAATCAAATTCTGATTTCTTGATTTTAGATGCGATAATCAAGGCTAATACTAACAGAGCAAACTTGGTCATTGCTAAGATAATAAATTTTCTCGGTGGTGAAATTAATAATAAACAAATAACTGTTTTAGGTTTAACTTACAAGGCAGGTACAGACGATTTAAGAAACAGCCCGGCGGTAGAATTAATTCAGTTGTTGTGGAAATACGGTGCTAAAGTAAAAGCTTATGATCCACAAGGAATGAAAAATGCTAATCTTTATCTTGATGAGAAACTCATCTGCTGCAAATCAGCCCTGGAAGCAGCCAAAGATAGCGATGCAATAATTATAGCTACTGAATGGCCAGAATTTACTGAGATAGATTATGAAAAGCTAATTTTAGAATTAAAAACTCCTTTTTTGATCGATCTAAGAAACATTCTTGATAAAAAAAAGCTGCAAAATATCGGGTATGAATGTTACTTTGTCGGGCGTAAGTGATGGCATATAGGTTTTTTACTTGTGGAAGATTAAGATAATCCAAGTAAATTTGCTCTAGGCACTGTTAGTATCAGTATTTTCAGTAATTATGATGTTAACAGTGCCTAGTTTTATTAATGCTTTATTTAGTTTAGGTATGACAACGGAAATAACAATCAATTCAGAAGCAGAATCTGTAGAGTTCGCTAACAAAATTGCTGCCCAAATCAACAAAGGTACCATTATTACTTTTAGTGGCGACCTTGGATCGGGCAAGACATTTTTATGCAGAGCAATAATAAAATATCTATGTGGTGATTACACTAATGTCATTAGCCCTACTTTTAATTTGCTACAGATATATACCGCAGATAGTGCAAGATTTAAATTTAATATTTATCACTTTGACCTTTATCGCTTAAATCAACCATATGAAGTTTATGAATTAGGTATAGAAGAGGCATTTTTAGAGGAAGCAGTATGCCTTATTGAATGGCCAGAAATTATTAGCAATATTTTGCCTAATACTAATAGGATCTCTATTGAAATTTCTATAATAGACGCAACAAGTAGGCGCATAAGAATAAAACAATCATTCTAATCTGGAACTTAAGTAAAAAAATCTATTCTAAAAAAATCCTTCAGCAAACTTTAAGCATTGTTAACAATCTTTTCGATTTTTGCTATTTCCACTTCTATCCTAGTTTTTATATCATTTGCTAATTGTTCAAGCTCTGGAGTATGAAATTTTGCTTCAGCTTTATTTAAAACATCCTTCAGATTGTATAAATGATCTACAGAAAGATTATTATCTATCAAAGATAATTGTAATTTTTTAAGATGCTTTAGAGCTTTTTGAGCAAATTCATCGACCCTTTTTAAGTCCTTAGAATAGGTGTCTATCTCTTGTAAAAAAAGCATAGAACCAACATTTGTGGCTTCATTACTAGGATGGATATTTGATGAACTATCTATCTCAAATTTATCGGAAAAGAAAACTTCCTGGCCAGAGTTTTTTGACTTTAGTTTTTTCAAATTCGCCTTACTAACATTAGCCTTAAGAGGTTGATCAATAACAATCATATTTATTTAAGTCACAATAATTATATTGAGTTTATACAAATCATAATATAATATTACGGATGTTCGAATAAAATCATAAAGTCTTGTCTATTATGTTTCAAACATTAACTGGAAATTTAACCAAAATTTTCGACAAAATAAGAGGCGCTGGCGTATTAACGGAATCACAAATAGATTCGGCAATGCGTGATATTAGAATCGCTTTACTAGAGGCAGACGTAGCTCTACCCGTGGTGCGTAGCTTTATTGAAGAAGTTTCCGCAAAAGCTAAAGGAGCCGAAGTTGTCAGATCAGTTGCACCTGGACAAATGGTGGTAAAAATAATTCACGACGAGATGGTGACGCTTTTACAACCAAGCGATGATGAATCGAAATTGAATCTGCAAAGCGTTCCTCCGGTTAACCTATTTTTCGTCGGACTTCAAGGTAGTGGTAAGACTACAGCCAGTGCTAAACTAGCCTTAAGACTTAAAAAGCAAAACAAAAAGGTTCTTTTAGTATCCCTGGACATATACAGACCAGCTGCCCAAGAACAACTTTCAATACTAGCAAAATCAATAGATGTTGATTCCTTGGAAGTTATAAAAGGCCAGCTGCCTATTGACATTGCAAAGAGAGCTTTAACGGAAGCAAAACTCTCTGGTTATGATGTGGTAATATACGATAGCGCTGGTAGGCTTCACATAGACGACGAAATGATCGACGAAGCTGTAAAAATCAAAAACTTGATCAACCCTACCGAAACGTTTTTAGTAATAGACTCGATGATAGGACAAGATTCCATAAGCGTAGCCTCTGCTTTTCAACAAAAGCTAGACATCACATCAATAATTCTTTCAAGAATTGATGGCGACTCAAAAGGAGGAGTCGCTTTAAGTGCGCGTTATATAACTGGAAAACCAATCAAATTCCTAAGCAACGGTGAAAAATTAGATGCATTTGAAGAATTTGATGCTAAAAAAATAGCTTCTAGAATACTTGATATGGGAGATGTAGTCAGTTTTGTTGAAAAAGCTGCAAGCATTATAGATCAAAAAGAAGCGGAAAAAACAGCTGCTAAGCTTAAAAAGGGCAAATTCGATCTTGATGATTACGTATCTCAAATAAAAATGATTAAAAAAATGGGCGGAGTAGCCAGTATGATGTCATTTTTACCAGGTGTAAGTAAATTTTCAGACAAACTAAAAGACGATAATTCCGGAGATAAAACAATAGCCAAGCAAATTGCTATCGTTTCCTCCATGACTAAAAAAGAGAGAAAAAATCCTGGTATATTAAATGCATCAAGAAAAAAAAGGATAGCTTTAGGCTCTGGAACAGAGGTTCAACACGTTAATACTTTGTTGAAACAGTATCAACAAATTAGTACCACACTTAAAAGGGTTTCTAAGATGGATCCAAAGTCTTTAATGCGCAGCGGTATTGGCAAACTTTTTTCTTGACTGATTATGAAAATGAATTTACAATGCCGCTCTAATTTAGTGCATATTATAATTAATTTTTTGAGTACCCAAAATGAGCAAAGGTAAGGCAAAGATAGCTTCCAAAAATAACCCAGAAGGCAGGGGGCAAGCTAAAGAATATTTTCATAATGGTAAGAAAATTAAACCAGTAAAATTGGTTTTAGGAAGAAGGTCTTACTTTGCCGCTGAATACGAAGATTCTGGCGATCTAGTAGTCGGGCCAGACGGATCTGCATTACCTTGGGCTAATGCTAAAAACCTTAGTTAGTTACCCTTGATCTAATTTCAATTGCATCTCTGTTTGGAGTTACTTGTCTGAATTAAACCAACTTCAGTTTGAATGATCGTGTCTGTTCATTTTTTAATGTACTGACGTCTTTATGATTATAGCACTTGTGGGAATTAGTTGTAATTTACCTCTAGTCAGATTGATCATTTGGACAAGTTTTGGTTGATTACAAAAAATTAAAATTCAAAAATTTTTGGCTATTATGGAAATTTCTTCTAGTTTATTATCTTTGATATCTTGTCCCATCACTGGTGACAGCCTAACATACGATAAAGAACGAAAATTGCTAATTAACAAGAGAGCTAACTTAGCTTATCCAGTTGTAGATGGTGTACCACTTTTATTAAAATCGGAAGCTATCAAGCTGTAATTTTTTTATCTCTTCCTGCTTGACCAAAACTTCCCAAACTTTTTAAATTTTCCTGGAAACTCATTAATTTTATTTCAATTTTTCATCTAACTTGCCTTGTTTATCAAGCTCATATAAATCATCGCAGCCACCAACATGAAAATCGCCGATAAATATTTGTGGAACTGTTTTTCTTCCTCCTGATTTCTGTATCATTTCCTCTCTGATTTTTGAGTCTTGGGCATTAATTTCTTGATAAATAGCACCTTTGCGATCAAGAAGAGCTTTGGCACGAATACAGTATGGACAAGTTGTTGTGGTGTAAATAGTAATTTTATGCATAAAAATCTCGTTATTTTTTTAATGATATTTATTTAAATTATTTCGTCACTATGCAATTCTGATTACTTAAATGCAGTTTTTTGCATATTAGCTTTGCTTTATCCAAAGAAGAGTAGTTACCGGCCATAACAAGATATATTATCTTGCCGTTTGAAGCTGTCACTTTTTTTATAGTCAGCTCTGTTTTGTCCAAATATTTTGCATGACGCGCCTTAATTTTTTGCCATTCATTTTTAGCTTCTTTTTCTGACCAAGCAGAAGATAAGTGCAATTTATAGCCAAAATCCTTATCTGAATGCATGTTTAATTTTTGCAATTTATTGTTTTGGTCATCTATTTGGATAATTTTTAATCCATTAATTATTGACTCAGCCTCCCCCCCCAAAGAACTTACCACTTCTTCGTTAACTGACTCTTGTTCAGTTAATACAATTTCTGGCATAGCAACATCTGTGATGGCAGATTCAGCACCTGCTTCTTGGTCATTACTTACTAGATTAGAAGCTTTTTGTTGAGTAACCCCACCATCTAAATCTTCAGCTACCACTTCAGAAGATGGCGAAATAACCAACTCAGATGAACCTGAAACATTCTCTCTTTCATTATCTTTCTTCTTAAAAGATTTTAAATCAGAACCATCTGCAGAACTAACTAAGCTAGAAACCCTCTCATCACCAGCTACTCCAGAGTCAATTTGTATATTTTCGTCTTCTTGGGATAAATCTAATTTGGCTAAAATATCGTCTATCGAATCATATTTTTCAACCTGCTCAACATCATTCTTAAAATCTAAATTAAGAGGTTCTTCCGTTTCTGGTTGTAAATTGATTTCGGCATCTGCACCCTTTCCATCTCTGTGATTTAATTTTTCATAAATTAAACTATTAGAATTAGGTATAACAATCCCCCCCCTATCCACAGGTCTTTTCTTATATTCTTCACGATCTTCAGAAAGGATTAAATCTCGACTCTTAACCCGAGAAAAATATTTAGAATAAATAAAGTAGGAAGATAAAGCAAAAAGAGTTATAAAAGCAAATATAATGATTTTAAAACGATTCATAGAGCTAGACAACAGCATAAAGCTTAAAAAAACAGATCAACAAATACAAAATTGTACTTTAAACTACTGTTTGTTTTTTATTTTTAAGTATTACAAGAGGCATAAATGGTGGAGATGAAGGGAATCGAACCCCCGACATTCTGCTTGCAAAGCAGACGCTCTACCAACTGAGCTACATCCCCATTTTGCCTAAGAGATACAAAGCTAACTTATTTTCAAACAACCAAAACAAATTCTCCAAGAATACCATGCAGATTCTTCATAAATCCTCACAGCACCAAGTTAAATTAATTATTTAGTTATCTTTAATCTTAGTTCTGGTACCAAGTTATACTCTACTTACTAAAAGAGTCAATATATTTTTTGCTAAAAAGCCTAATTTTTTGCCTTGCCGCTCGCTATTTAGCAGATCTACTTTCTATCTTTTACTTTTCTTTAAAACCCTTAAACATTGCATCAAAAACAGGATCAAGCAAATATCTGAGCAGAGTTCTAGTTCCAGTCACAATTTGCACCTCAGCTTGCATTCCGGGATGGAGCTCTAGATGTCTAGTGCGAGCAACTTCTTTAAACTCTTCCATATCTAATTCAATACGAGCAAGATAATACCCCCCTGCATAACGATTATCCATAGGCCTTTGGTCATAAACTATATCAGGCGAAAGGGAGACAACAGTTCCAACAAATAAAGGCGTAGTCCTAGACTTAAAGGCACTGAATCTAATCTTAGACTTCAACCCGACATGAATCGAGTCGATGTTTTTAGGGTCAATTTTAGCCTCAATAACTAAATGATCATCAACTGGAGAAATATCCATAATAACCTGACCAGGAGGTATCGAACTACCAACAGTATAATAATTTATATTATTTACCACTCCATCTACCGGCGATTTTATAACCACGCGATCAAGAGCATCGCTAAGAGCATTGAATCTTTCACGCCTTTCAGAAACATTAACTTGAACATCTCTTAATTCTGACAAAGTTTGCGTAGTAAATTTACTTTCCAAATTCAATAAATCTATTTCCGTCCTAGTAATTTCCTGCTCAGACTTTGCAATTTCCGTGTCCGTTATAGCAATTTCGCTTTGTGCATTAGCATCCCTTGCTTCCATCTCAAGTAAAGCAGATTTTTGTGAAAAACCCTTGTTAGTTAATTTTTGGGTTGCATCCAAACGATCCTTTATCACTTCTAAAGTCTTTGCTAACGATAATTTTTTTGCCTCCAACCCTTCTATTTGCTTCCGAAGTTGACTAGTTTTTTGTTTCAAGGAATCTTGCTCAGCCCTTTTTAAATCTTTTTTCGAGTTAAATAAATTATTTTGCGTCTCAATAATCTTTGCAACCTCAGGAAAAGATTTGTCTTTAGTTAAAAACTCTGGATATTCTACAACATCCTTATTATTAATTTCAGCAAGTAACCTCACCTCAGAAGCTAAAAAAGCTCTATACTGATTCAGCACAGTGTCATAGTCAGCTTTAATTCTTGTGGAATCAAATTCCATCAATTTTTCACCTTGCTTAACCTTATCACCCACTTTTACAAAAATGGTCTTTATAATACCACCTTCCTGGTGATTCAAACTTTTACGCTGACTATCGCTAATAACAGTGCCCATAGCAACAGCGGCGCTATCAAGCGGAGCGGTGCTTGCCCATATAAAACCGGCTATTACAAAGATGATAGTTACATAAGTTCCAAAAAGAATAGGAGATCTAGCGCTACTAACTACGTCATTAGAATCGCTAGTTTTACGATTAACTACAAAATTCGTAAATCGATCAATAAATTTTACTCCTGACTGCATCCCTTGCAAAACACCAATCAAAACAGCTTTTAACGACAATTTACTAGGCACGCTACGCTCCACCCCGCCCATTTCTTTGTCTAAAGCTCCGCCTGAAGCTGCATCTCTCTGGGCCTGCAACTTTGCAGCCATCATTTGCTGTAGCTGCTTCAATTTTTCTGGATCCAATTTATTTTCTGACATACATCTAATCTAATCTGATCTAATATCTAAAGCTTATTCATTAATATGGATCATTCCATTCTGAAGCATCTTGATGCGACTTTGTACATCTTCTTTCGAACCAAAACTTGCTATCGCTCCATCTTGTAAAACCATTATCTTATCAACCTCAGAAAGAACAGAAGGTCTATGAGATATAACAATCACACTAATTCCTCTTCTTTTTGCTTCCTTTAAAGCGCCAGAAAGGGCTAACTCACCTGCTTCATCAAGGTTAGCATTAGGCTCATCTAACACCACCAACTTTGGATTACCATAAAAAGCCCTAGCTAAACCAATCCTCTGTCTCTGCCCACCAGATAAATTTGATCCAGCATAACCAATATCCGTATCGTAACCATCAGGAAAACGTAAAATAATTTCGTGCGCTCCACTCATTTTCGCCACATCAATCACTTTTTCAGGAATAATTTGATCACTCATTCTGGCGATATTTTCCTTAATAGTACCACTAAATAACTCAATACCTTGTGGTAAATACCCAACATGTTCACCAAAATTTTCACGATTCCAAGTGTAAACATCCCCGCCATCAAGCCTTACAGAACCACTAGACGCCCCCCAAACACCCACTATAATTTTTGCAAGCGTAGACTTACCAGCAGCGCTAGGACCAATTATGGCAAGAATTTCTCCTGGTTGCAAACTAAAGGAAACACCCTTTAGGATATATCTTGGCATTGGCGGCTGTGGCTGTCCAGGAGCAACCGGCGCAGTGTAGTAAATATTTTCAATAGTTAAGTGCCCATCAACATGAGGTATCGGCATTGCTTGATCCCTTGCTTTATGATTATCCAAGGATTCATTAATTGTCTTATAAGATTTCATTGTCTCACTAATGCTTTTCCACATAGCAATAGCATTATCAAAAGGAGCAAGCGCCTTACCAACAATAATGGAACTAGCTATCATTCCACCAGTAGTCATATCCTGCCCACCACTGCTCACTACGACGTAAGCCCCCACTCCAGTTACAGCCATTTGCATCAAATTTCTTATAAATCTGGAAAAATTAGATATTATTCCGTTTCGATAGCTAGCGACAGATTGCTTGGCCAAAGCAGCTTCATTAAATTTTGCCCAATTTCTAGTGACATTCTTAATCATCCCCATTGCTTCCACTGCTTCAGCATTCCTGTTAGCAACATCAGCTTGCGTCATACCTTTGACCGAAAACTCTGTTGCTTCCCCCAAAGTCCTATTAGTAGCAATAGCGTTAAAAAATGCAAACCCTACTATTATCACAGCTCCTAAAACCGTTATATAGCCAATATAAGGATGTATCAAAAATATTATCACTATATAAACTATACTCCAAGGCGCATCAAAAACTGTATTAATTCCAGTACTAGTTAAAAATGTTTTTAAAGATTGAAAATCCCTAAGTAATCTACTTGAAGAAGCATTCACCTTAGTAGCAGAAGTTGAAACAGAATGACCAAACAAAAGTGGTGACAATTTGTTGTCAAGCCATTCACCAACTTTAATTAAAGTAAAAGACCTAGCAATCTGCATTAAACAATGGATGAAATATATAAAAGCTATAATAAGAGATAACAAAAATAACGTATTCAAATTACCACTACCTATCACCCTATCAAGAACTTGCAGCGAGTATAAAGGAGTAACTAACATCAACAAATTAATGATAAAAGCAAAAACAAAAGTAATTTTAAATGCCGCCTCACATTTACTCAAAGCTAACTTTAAAGGGTTAGGTTCTTTTTTTAATTCATTAGTATTTTTGCTCATAACAACATTTTACAAATTTCATAATTCCGTGCACTAGTAACATTTTAACATTTTATATTGATTTTATCACTAACTAATTAACTACCAGAGGTGTTTCTTTAATAATTAGTAGAGGAAAAACTAATATTCCTTGTCAAATATATAAACCTGATCAGCGTTTTCACGACCATGACAGCGGGCAACTAGATAGTAACAGAACCTCAACGAATGTCCTTATTATTTATGTTCCTCTACTATCTTAACTTTCATAATACCGTTTTTATTTCGCTTGATTTAGCAAATTATCACTAATTAAATACTCCGCTATTTGCACAGCGTTTAAAGCCGCTCCTTTGCGTAAATTATCAGCTGTCACCCACATATTAATACTATTTTTACAAGACCCATCATTCCTTATTCTTGAAACATAAACCGCGTCTTCCTCAACAACATCTACTGGAGTTGCGTATTTAATCTCGTTTTGATGCCCGTAAACAATCACCCCTTCTGCTTCTGAAAGAATTTCTTCAGCCTCATCCGCTGCAAGCTGTTTCTCAAATTCTACATTAATCGACATAGAATGAGAAACAAAAACAGGAACCCTGACACAAGTTACACTAATACTTAAATGACCACCTACGATTTTTTTCAGCTCTTCAGTAATTTTATACTCCTCATCCGTGATTCCATCTTCACGAAATTCACCGATATGAGGAAATAAATTAAATGCTATTTGGGTAGGAAAAACTTTTGGCGACAAATTCTCAAAAACAAATTTTGCTTTAGTTTGGTTATAAAGCTCATCCATCGCTTCTTTACCAGCACCTGAAACAGACTGATAGGTAGAGATCACTAGCCTTTTTATTTTAGCTGCATTATCTAAGGGTTTCAAGACAACTGCAAGCGGTATAGCACAGCAATTAGGGTTCGCTATAATCCCACCAGCATCTTTAAAACCTTGCAGCGCAGCTATATTTGCTTCTGGCACTATCAATGGAATATCTTTCTTGAGTCTAAAGAAAGACGATTTATCAATAACTATGCAGCCATTGCTTGCTGCTAGCGTAGCATATCGCTCAGAAATTTTTGATCCAGCACAGAAAAAGGCAAAGTCGATTTTCGAAAAATCAAGATCATCAATTTTTTGTACCTTAATCGTTTCATCTCCAAAACTCACAGCCTTACCTTCTGAACCAGAAGAAGCAGCTGCAAAAATTTGATTAACAGGAAAGTTTCTAATACTTATGCTGCTGAGAACTTCCCTTCCAACATTTCCCGTTGCGCCAATGACAGCTACGTTATATTTTTTGTTCATACACAAACCAACTAAAGATCTATTAAGTTTTAAGTTTTTTTACACTAAATTGCTAAAATTCGAACCACCAATGATGTGCACATGGAAATGGAATACTGTCTGTCCAGCAGAACTACCATTGTTGCTAACAATTCGATATTCTTGTAAGCTCAGATCATTTGCAATCTTTGAAATGCTCTTAAAAAAATGCGCCACTTCTAGTGGAGTAGACTTCGTTACGAAATCAGCAAAATCCTTATAATTTCCCTTCGGTATTGCAAGAACATGCACCGGCGCTACTGGATTAATGTCCTTTATAGCAATCATATGGTCATCTTCGTATATCTTTGATGATGGCAATTCACCACTGATTATTTTTGCAAAAATATTTTCAGTATTATACATAAAACCCCACCAATTCCACTTGTTTTACTCTTAAATCAGCTTCATTTCAGCATTTATCTGCCATTTTTCTTGTCAAATATCTCAGCTCCGCTTCTTCTAAAGAGTTAGCTGCTACTATATCATCCAACTTCAGACCATGTTTCTTTGCATAAAACTCTTGTAATTCCGATGCGAAAAACCCAAAAACAAACAACTGAATAACAAACTTTACCCCCTGCAGCATAGCTAAATTTGCCAAAACATCAATGGAAAATACAAGAATATTGATTGCTGCGAATATCGAAACTACTAACCACATTTTATGGTAAAATGCCCAAAATATATTAAACACCAAGGCCCATAATGAAAATCCCTCTTTCACTATGGTTAAATCATCAATTTCATTTCCATCTTTTATATACACGGAATATATATTCATATCTAAATTACACCTCATTTAGGTTATATAAATCAAATTCTCTCTTGACGATTATCTGCCAAATGACTAATTTATACAAGTCTTAAAAATAAACAACTTATAATATGTCTAGTAAATTATCCAATAGTAATATAGAGTTTCATGGCACCACCATACTCTGTTTAAAAAAGGGAAACGATGTAGTAATTGCTGCAGATGGTCAGGTTTCTCTTGGTAATATGGTTATGAAGTCTACAGCCAGAAAATTACGCACCTTAGCTAACAACAAAATAGTAGCTGGTTTCGCCGGCTCCACCGCAGATGCATTTGCACTATTCGAACGTTTGGAAGTTAAGCTAGAAAAAAACTCAAATCAACTAGTTAGAAGCGCGGTAGAGCTTGCAAAAGACTGGCGCACGGATAAGTTCCTAAGAAGGTTAGAGGCAATGTTAATAGTAGCTGACAAGAGCAATATATTAATCATCAGCGGTAATGGAGATGTAATAGAGCCAGAAAATGATATTGCTGCAATAGGCTCTGGAGGTTTCTTTGCTTTATCAGCTGCCAGAGCTTTAATGTCTATTGATACTGACTTAACAGCTGAAGATATCGCCTTAAGAGCAATGAATATTGCAGCTGATATATGCGTAATGTCTAATCATAATATAATCCTAGAGAAAGTGATATGAATGCAAAAAAAAATACAGCAATGAAAGATATGGGAATGACTCCAGCTGAAATAGTAGCAGAGCTCGATAGGTTTATCGTCGGTCAACAAGCAGCAAAAAAAGCTGTAGCAGTCGCATTAAGAAATCGGTACAGACGAGCGAAAGTTGCCGAACCTATGCGCAGCGAAATAGCCCCAAAAAACATTTTGATGATTGGTTCAACAGGCGTTGGTAAAACCGAAATCGCCAGACGCCTTGCAAAATTAGCTGATGCTCCATTCATCAAAGTGGAAGCAACAAAATTTACTGAAGTAGGATACGTAGGGCGAGATGTTGAGTCTATCATCAGGGACCTAGTTGAAAATGCTGTAAGTTCATATAAAACAAAAATGCGCTCTGAAGTTGAAAAGAAGGCAGCACTACAGGCTGTAGAAAAAATACTTGATGCAGTAGTAGGTAAAAACGCTTCTCTTGAAACTAAAGATAAATTTAGAGATAAAATTTTATCTAAAGAGCTAGACAATTCTGAAATAGAAATTTCAGTAAGCGACTCTTCTTCAATAGCTGGAAATAGCTTCGAAATTCCTGGTATGCCTGGCGCTGCTATGGGAGTCCTAAATATTAGCGACATTATAGGAAAAGCCATTGGCGGAGAAAGAACTAAGCTAAAAAAACTCACCGTTAAGGAAGCAATGAAGGTTCTTACCGGCGAAGAATCCGAAAAAATGATAGATCAAGAAAAGGTAATCTCTGAAGCATTAAAGGCTGTTGAAAATGACGGTATAGTATTCTTAGATGAAATTGATAAAATAACTTCAAGATCGGAAGGGAAAGGCGGCGAAGTGAGTAGAGAAGGAGTTCAAAGGGATTTACTACCTCTCATCGAAGGAACAAACGTTGTTACAAAATATGGAACCGTAAAAACCGATTATGTTCTTTTTATTGCCTCAGGGGCGTTTCACTTATCAAAACCTTCAGACCTTCTCCCTGAATTACAAGGAAGACTGCCCATTAGAGTGGAAATGTCTTCTTTAACAAAAGAAGATCTGATTAAAATACTAGTTGAGCCAGAAGCAAGCCTTATTAAACAATATGTGGAGTTAATAGCTACCGAAGGTGTAAAGCTGGTTTTTGAAGATGAGGCAATAGCAGAAATAGCAGAACATGCTTCAAATTTTAATTCTGAAATTGAAAATATAGGCGCAAGAAGGTTGCATACAATGCTTGAGCATTTGCTTGAAGATATAAGTTTTAAAGCAAGCGAAATGAAACAAAAACAAGTGATTATAGATAGAGATTTTGTGACCAAAGGTTTAGACGGACTTCTGAAAAACAGGGATCTTGCAAAGTTTATCTTGTAAAAATATAGTTTTGGCAAACAATATCTACAAATAATAGGTTGAATATTGTTTGATTTTTTGGTAAAAACAGAAAGATTTGTAAAATCATAGTTTTTTAATTTTAATTTTAATTTTTATATCATGTTTAATTATTCCAAAAAATTTACAAAAGTATTGTTGCTTTCAACGACTTTAACTTCTGCTTTAGTTGCTACATCATCCACATATGCTGAACGCGACAAGTTTGCAATTGGCGGCAATATAGGTCTATCTGGATTTGGCTTAGAGGGTAGGACTCCTATAGCCAATAAACTTTATGGACGTTTAGGTGTCAATTATTTTAGTTACACATATAACACAAGTGGTAATGATGATAACGGTAATAGTGAGTTGAAATATGGCCTTAAATTGAATCTCCTAACAGTACCACTTATGATAGATTTCCATCCTTTTGAAAACTTCGGTTTTCGTTTATCTGCAGGTGTTGCCTACAATGGAAATGAGATAAAAGGTAGTTTCACTCCTACGCAAAATATTATCCTATACGGAAGCACTTACACACCACAAGAAGCTGGAAGTCTTACTACAACTTTTAAGTATAAAAATAAGTTAGCACCAATAGTCAGCTTTGGGTACGATAGTTCATTGATGAATAACAATTTGATTAGTTTTAATTTTGAAGCCGGGATAATGTATTCAGGAAAAGCTCAAATTAAAGCCACAGCTACGGGATTAGCCAGCACACAAACTCAATTCCTAAGCGATATCAACAGAGATGCCAATGCTAGCTTAAATTCTGTTCAAAAATATTTAAAATTTTTCCCAGTAGTTAATTTAGGAATAAAGTTCAGTTTTTAATTTAGGAGTAAAGTTCAGTTTTTAATTTTCTAGAGATAGAGTTATTTTCCTATCCATAGCGCCTTCTTTTAAATCATCCATAAATTTAAGATCTAAGGCGTGAACTAATAATATTGGAAAATTTTTATCTTGAACATCCTCTGAAATTACTACAGTGCCTGGCGTAAGCGTTATGGAGTTAGCATAAATAACCGTACCTAATTCACTATTTTGAGAAGGTATTAGCGGTTCTATAATTTGATAAGTCATAACGTTTCTGCGCCAGGCTATTTTTGAAACAGCTATGGATGAGAGCACTACTTCCTTGATTAGCCAAAGAAAGTATCCTATGAGTTTTATAGGGTTTACTTTCGCTGATTTCAAAGAAATTAATCCTAACCTGTTACCAATAAAAAGGACAATGACTGTTATAAGCAGTGAAAAAATCAAATAGATATAATCTATTTTAACCCCGCTACAAGCAAGCCAAAACAAATAAAAAGCCAATAAATAACTAATTTTAGTGCGCATTTACAGAGCTCGAATCTTCACTAACGGAAGTAAATGGTAATAATACAAGGCTAGCAAAAAATACTAAAGCAATCATTAGGTAAACATTGTTAATAGCAATGATAAAAGCCTCCTGCTGGATAACATTGTCAAGCAAACTAAGAGCACCAGACTCGACATCATCAACCTGGCCATCAAGCATTCCTGCAAAAATTGACATTCTTTCTTGGACCAATGGAGAAGTAATAGACATATTCTCCTTCATGCTCTGAGCAAAAATTTTAGACTTTGAAGTGATAATATTATTAATAAATGCAAGACCTATAGCTCCGCCAAGATTACGAGTTAAATTATATAAACCACTAGCATTTTGTACATCTTTTGGATCCATAGTACCAAGAGCAAGATCGTTGATTGGCATAAAACAAAACATCAACGCAATACCCCTAACCATTTGAGGTACAAACATTTCCCAATATTTGGAATCTACCGTTAAAAAACTATTCAAATAACATCCTAGTCCAAATAAAATATAACCTATCGCTAGCACTAACCTTTTGTCTAAATGCTCGAAAGCTTTAGCTGCCATAGGAGCTGAAAACAACTGAAATAAACCTGTAACAAACATTGTAGTGCCTATTTGAAGGGTGTTATAACCAGCTACTGTAAATAAGAATAATGGTAATATATATACCGCTCCATAAAGTCCTATACCAAGAACGAATGAATAAACACACCCGAAGGTAAAATTCTTATTTTTAAAAGCTCTAAGATCCACTAGCGGGTTGGAAAAGCTTAGCTCTCTGATAATAAGACTAACAAAGCTTATAAACACTATTATGGATAGGAACAGAATATGCGCATCGTCAAACCAATCCTTTTTGTTTCCCTCTTCGAGCACGTATTGCAAACACCCTAGCGATACTACCATTAACATCAGTCCTAGAAAATCAAAATTGCCTAATAATTTATGGTTTGGCTTATCAAAATCTACATATTTTAGCACGATCACACAGACAAATATTCCCGGAATAACATTCATCAAAAACATAAAATGCCATGATAGATGTTCTGTGATATACCCCCCAAGAGTTGGGCCTATAGTCGGGGCTACAGTGACCACTAAACCAATAATCATACTTATTTTGGTACGCATATGCTTAGGGAAGATTATAAAAACAGCTCCGAAAGCAGTTGGTATTAATGCTCCTCCAAAGAAACCTTGCAAAGCACGAAAAACAATCATAGACTCTATGTTCCAGGCAAGAGCGCACATAAAGCTCATAACTGTAAAACCAAATGCCGCAATAAAATAGGAAATTCTAGTGGAGAGAAGTTTTGCTGCGAAGCCAGTAGTTGGAATTATAATTACTTCTGCAATTAAGTAAGCGGTCTGTATCCAGGATAGCTCATCGCCAGAAGCCGACAAACCAGCTGCAATAACCGACAAAGAACTTGAAACTATCTGTATATCCAAAATAGCCATAAACATCCCAACAACCATAGCAAAAAACGCCAGCACTTGCTTTGGTTCTATCGCTACATCTTTGTTAGTATCTTTCATACTGAATCTTGAACATTAAGTTCACTAATATCTGATCATTCTTTTATCTAGCAGTTCCTTAGTACGAATACAACAATTGCAATTTGGAGTTGCATAAATTACTACCGGCTGCATGATGAATTTTTTCAAATTCATCGTTAAAACACAATTTTTTAGTTTTATGATACCAAAGAATCTATTACAATGAAACAAAAAAAGCAAACAAAAACCAGTGAACTATTTTAAGTTAATTTCGGAATATGAACCAAGTGGTGACCAACCAAAAGCGATACAGCAACTGTTGGATGGTGTTGCTGCGGGAGAGAGGTCTCAGATGTTACTCGGCATCACTGGTTCAGGAAAAACATTTACCATGGCAAATGTCATTGCTAAGTCTGGTAAGCCATCTTTAATTATGGCTCATAACAAAACCCTAGCTGCTCAGATTTATTCTGAATTAAAGGCAATTTTTCCAGAAAACGCTGTTGAGTATTTCGTTTCTTATTACGACTACTACCAACCAGAAGCTTACATAGCTCGAACTGACACTTATATAGAGAAAGATTCATCAATTAATGAGCAAATCGATTTACTAAGACACTCAGCTACCAGGTCTCTACTAGAAAGACGCGATGTGATAGTAGTATCGTCTGTTTCTTGTATTTACGGTCTTGGCTCTCCAGAGCTTTACTCTCAGATGACTATAGAACTAAAAGCAGGTAAAATTTACAAACGGAATGATTTATTATCTAGCATCGTTGATTTGCAATATGAAAGAAACGATATAGCTTTCCAAAGGGGTTGTTTTAGGATAAGGGGGGAGTCGATAGATATTTTTCCTTCACATTATGCTACTAGAGCTTGGAGATTATCATTCTTCGGAGATGAACTTGAGTATATCAGCGAATTCGATCCTTTAACTGGTGAAAAATTTAGAAAATTAGAGCAAGCAGTAATATATGCGAACTCCCACTTCGTTACCCCATTACCAGTAATTAATGCCGCTATCGGTAATATTCAAATCGAGCTAGAAGAAAGACTAGCCTATTTCAAAAGCACAGAAAAACATCTTGAATACCAACGACTAAACCAAAGAACGCAGTACGATATTGAAATGTTGCAAAGCACTGGCGCTTGCAAGGGTATTGAAAATTATTCACGATTTTTAACCGGTAGAGCAGCCGGACAACCTCCTCCGACTTTGT
>Ga0075154_10001400_pt1 | contig 17365 bp, 14 predicted proteins | sample JI71714BDNA_FD_70965 | JGI IMG/M metagenome (GOLD analysis project Ga0075154, IMG submission 70965) | Wastewater effluent complex algal communities from Wisconsin, to seasonally profile nutrient transformation and Carbon sequestration -... | ecosystem: Engineered > WWTP > Effluent > Algae...
TGCTTGGTGCGCACATGGTAGGTTCTGATGTAACTGAGCTAATACAAGGTTATGTAATAGCAAGGCATTTGGAGACCACAGAGCTTGAACTTATGGATGTGGTTTTTCCTCATCCGACTCTTTCTGAAATGATGCATGAGTCAGTTTTGCAGGCATATAACAAGCAGATCCATATATAATACATATAATACAAATCTTTATTTACTGGTAATAATCTGCAGATGCTATAAATTAAGGCTTAATTTTTTACTAGGATTTTGAAAGTTATGGAAAATTTACAATTATTACAAACTCTAAACGCGCGTATGTGCCACGATCTTGTCAGTTCTGTTAGTACAATTGATAATTGTTTGAGTTTGGTTGATACTAATAACAAATCTATAAGTAAAAAAGCTAAGATTTTATTAGTTGAAGAAGCTGACCATTTAATTAAAAAGATTAAACTTTTCCGTTCTGCTTATGGTTCATCTGGAACGGAAAGTCATATGAGTATGGTTTCTTTTATTAATTCTTTGAAAGAGTTCTTTTTAAGTACTAAGGTAGAGTTAAAAATTATTCCAGAGGGGGAGGTAGAATCTTTTAATAATTTATTGGCAAAAGCTTGCATCGCTTTGGCTGCGCTTGCTTCAGAGCATATAAATTCAAATGGTACTATTGAAATGGTCTTTTATGGCCAAAGTAGTAATATTTTTATGAAAATTATTGCTTCTAGCAATGAGTCTTTAAGGGATAAATTTGAAAGTAGTGTTATGATATTCAATAGTCAAAATGAATTACCGGTAAATGTAACAAATTGCCGTGAGCATTATATAAATACACTCTGTAATAAGATAGGGTACAAAGTTCAGGTTGATAGAAAAGAAGAAGTTTTGGAGTATAGCATAGCTTTAATAGAATAACTGGATAATTACTCTCTGGTAACTAATTGTTGTTGTAAAACGGGTTTTTTAATGTTTTACTTACAAATGATGTGTTCTAAATTTTATAAGGATAATGTATGACTACTTACAGGAATGAATCTGATTCGATAGGAGAAATTAAAGTTGATGATTCGGTGTATTGGGGAGCTCAAACACAAAGATCTCTAGATAATTTCAAAATTGCTGATCAAAAAATGCCAAAGGAGTTGATTAAAGCCTTGGCAATTTTAAAGAGATGCGCAAGCATAGTAAATGCCGAGCTTGGAGTTCTAGACAATAGTTTAGCATCAGAGATAATAGAGGCAGCGGATAAAGTTATTGACGGTCAATTTGACGACAATTTTCCTCTGGTGGTCTGGCAAACCGGGTCTGGTACACAAACAAATATGAATATGAACGAGGTGCTAGCTTCGATTGCTAACGAAAAACTCACGGGCAAAAAAGGCGGAAAATCTCCGCTGCATCCAAACGACCACGTAAACATGGGGCAGTCCTCTAATGACTCATTCCCTACAGCTATGCACATTGCAGCAGTTATAACTACCAACCAAAAGCTCATTCCAGCTTTGAATAAACTCTATGAGAGTTTAAGCGCTAAATCAAAAGCGTGGTATAAGATTGTTAAAACAGGCAGAACTCACTTGCAAGATGCGACACCTTTAACATTAGGACAAGAATTTTCTGGATATGCAGCGCAAATAGAATACTCGATTAAAAGGATAAAATCGTCTCTGAAAGGAGTTCATTACTTAGCACAAGGCGGCACTGCCGTTGGAACAGGTATTAATTGCCATAAAGATTTTGCAACAACTTTTGCTAAAGAGGTTTCTAAATATACTTCCTACGACTTTAAAACTGCTCCTAATAAATTCGAAGCATTGGCTTGCAATGATGCTTTGGTAGAATTTTCTGGATCGCTAAACAGTTTGGCTGTAACTATGATGAAAATAGCTAATGACATCAGGCTACTTGGTTCAGGACCAAGAAGTGGTCTTGGTGAATTGAAGCTGCCAGCAAACGAGCCTGGCTCATCCATTATGCCTGGAAAGGTTAATCCTACGCAATGCGAGGCTATGACTATGGTTGCTGCGCAAGTGATGGGTAATCATGTAGCTGTTACTATTGGTGGATCCAATGGGCATTTGGAGCTAAATGTTTTTAAACCTTTAATAATTCAGAACGTACTTCATTCTATAAATTTACTTGCTGACGCTATAGTAAGCTTTGTTGATCACTGCGTTGATGGTATCGAGCCAGATCTTAAAAGAATAAAAACCTTGATGGATCAATCACTGATGCTTGTTACGGCACTAAATCCACATATTGGCTACGATAATGCTGCTAAAATTGCAAAAAAAGCTTATAAAGACGGAACCACTTTAAAACAAGCAGCTTTGGATCTTAAAATTATTTCCGAACAAGATTTTGACAAATTAATAGTACCAGAAGATATGGTTGGGTGATATAGCAAAATTAATTCAAGTTTGAACTAATTTTCGCTACGCTCCTTAGCGCTGCTATACATAGCGCTATTCCAAGCCAGTTTAAGGTCGCAGACCAATTAGCGTGGAAACTCATGGTAACACTAATTGGAAATAATATTACATAAAGCCCAGAAAAGGCTAAAATATTACTAACAAAGCTGGAAAATCTCCGGTAACTAATAACTAAAGACTGCCAAACTTCTTTTAAGCAAAGTAATACGAATATGCTAAATAGAACAAGACCGACCATACCACTTTCCGACAAAAGTTCAAAATAGATGTTATGAGAATGTAAGTCACAGTAAGTTACCAAACCAGATTGTTCAAAATAAGGGCAGGAATTTCTGAATTGACGAACCCCTACTCCAGTCAATATGCCGTATTTTTCCCATGAAAAAATAGATGCTTTAAATAATTGGCCATAAAGACTATCTGGGAAATGCTTCACATCTCTTAAAAAATCCAACATTCTTGAATGTATAAAACTGGATTTAGTAATAATTATCCCAAATACACCAATTACAGATAAAATTGCGCCTATCATATATACTCTAACAGCTCTATTAGTAATACCAATGATAAATAATACTAAAATTAAAGAAGATAGTACAAGAACCGTTGCCGTTCTTTCTCCAGTTAGCAAGATTACAGCAATCACAAGAATCATCAGTGTAGAACTAAATGCCCAACCTGTTTTATTTTTGGAATTAAAAATAAAACCAACCCATATAGCTACAATCGGAAAAATTAGTTTTGCCAAGTAAATACCGATATCAGGTCTTCTAAGAAAACTCGTTAATCTTTCTCCGAACTTTGCTTTTCCACTAATCGAAAATCCTGTAAAAAATTGAAAAAAAGCGTCAGCAGCAGCTATTACTATGGTTAAAGTAATTATAAATGTAGCAAATTTAAAGGCTTCTTGCTTTGTAAATAGCCAATACGTACAAGCGCAAAAAAATAGGACAAACCTAATAAATACCAAGCTTATAGAAAAAGCTGTTAAGTAGTCAAAAGGAGAAAAAATAGAACTTACCATAAACCATAGCCACAAAGATAGCAAAGATATTGCCATGGGCTGTTTTAAGAAATAGTAGTTTTTTGTTTTTACAGAGTAGACTAAAAATAAAACACCAACAATGGTTAGAGCTCCATCAGCTACCACTCTCGAAAATAATAAAAATAAAGGGATAAGAGAAGTCAAAAAAAGAGCCGTTTTAAAAATTCGCTCTTCTTTTCTAACTAAATTATACCCAATGAATGTGGATATGTTTTTTCCTAACAATTTTTCCAGCACCATTTCAAGTATTTAATGTTATATATACAAAGTTTTTTATCTTAACTACTTGTTAAGACTAGTACTTTTGGCCGTTTGCCCCCTTTGTACCCAGTATCCTTCACTTGGCGACAAATCCGAACCAACAGCACCTCTGTCATCAAATACGAAACACTCACCTTGCCATATACCATTTACGTTCTTAGTATCTTCCAAATATTGCAAAATACCTCCTTTAAGGTGATACACCTCTTCATATCCAAGAGCTTTCATATAAGCAGTTGATTTTTCGCACCTAATACCACCAGTACAAATCATGGCAATTTTTTTATCCTTTAGCAAATCTGAGTTTGCTTTTGCCCACTCTGGAAAATCACGAAACGTTTCAGTTTTAGGGTCTATTGCGCCTTGAAAAGTTCCAGCTTTTACTTCGTAACTATTTCTTGTGTCTATGACTATTACATCATCTTTTGCAACGAATTGATCCCAATGGTGCGGCTCGATATACTTTCCTTTTAAATTTTCAACATCCAAGTAACCTTGTTTCAGCGAAACAATCTCATTTTTTAGTTTTACCTTAATTTTAGAAAATGGTTGCTGATCACAGTAATTAATTTTTACATTAATATCCTTTGAATTAGTCAATTCTTGTAAATATTCCACTATATTGTAAAGATCTTTTTCATCACCAGAAATCGAACCATTGAATCCTTCTTTTGCAACAATTATAGTTCCCTTAACATATTTCTTCTTAGTAATAAGCAATAACTTAGGAATTAATATTTCTGGTTCTTCAATATTAACAAAACTGTAAAAACTAACTACGCCAATTTTCTTCGTATTATTGAGATTTTGTGCTGTATTTGAGCTATCTTTCATAACAATTCTTAAGATAATTATTTAATTGGTAACACTATAAACATACTAAAATCTCTTCTTTTTACAAGCAAGATTGTAGTTTTTTTATTACCAGACTTTATTTTTTCATAAATAGAATTAAATTCCTTTAAACTATTTACAGACTGATGATCTATGGAAAGAATTACATCACCAATATTAATTTTATAATTTTCAACAGAGTCCGCCTTTGTGTTTTCATCAATTTTCACGTCAACTACAAAAAGACCCTGAACGCTTTTATCAATATTGAATTGGTTTTTTAAATCATCTGTTAACTCTGTTAAAACTATTCCAGATTTTTCTAATAAACTTTTATTACTATTAGTATTTTTAGGTTGAGCGCTTCCAGAAATTTTATCTTCTAATTCTCTTTCTTCCTCTTCCTTAACTTCCGTCATACGAGTTTTTAAGACAATAGATTTTGTATCCCGTATAACAGTTAATTTGATCTCATCATCAACTTTAGTTTCTGCCACAAAAAGTTGTAATTTCCTTGAATTCAGAACTTTTTTATCGTTAAATTCAGTAATTAAATCTCCCCTTTTGAGCCCGGCCTTATCCCCAGACCCCCCAGGTTTAACATCTACCACCAATACGCCGTAATCTTTATTTAGACTAAGAGCCTCTGAAAGCTCTTTAGTAATTTCCTGTATGGCAATATCCAACCTACCACGGCTTATTTTTCCACTTTCTTTAAGCTGGTTTATTATGCTTTGCACCCTATTAGATGGTATAGCAAAACCAATCCCAACGTTAGTTCCTCCAGCAACTGCAGGAATGGCTGTATTTACTCCTATCACCTTTCCAGTAATATCGAATAAAGGACCACCAGAGTTACCAGTGTTAATAGCAGCATCTGTTTGGATAAAATCGTCAACTAACTCGTCCATTCCAGAACCAAGGTCTCTTCCTTTAGAAGAAATAATACCAGAAGTAACAGTGCCGCCAAATCCTAAAGAATTGCCTATAGCTATAACAACATCCCCCACTCTTGTCTCAGAAGAGTTACCAAAAGAAACGAATGGTAGTTTTTTATCAACCTGAATTTTTATCAATGCCAAGTCCGTTTTCGGATCCCTACCAATTACTATCGCAGGAAATTCATTACTATCAGATAATTTCACATGTATTTCATCCGAACCAGCAATTACGTGATTATTGGTCACTATCAGACCCGTTTCGTCAATAATAAAGCCAGATCCAAGAGACATAGCTTTAGGGCTAGAGGAATAAAGATCAAAACCAAAAGGCATATTAAATCTTTTGAAAAAATCGTCAAATTCTTCAAAAGGTATTAATTCAGGAAATGGATTACCCCTAGATTGTCTTTTTTTATTGTACTTAACGGTATATATATTTACCACAGCTGGCATTAATGGCTCTATAATGTCAGCAAGACTAGTTAAAGATCCTAGATCATCAGTATTAGCAAAAGCATTATTAGGAATAAAACTAGTAACAAAACTGGCAAATGCTAAACTAATAGTTAAGATTGCTGAAAGAAGAAAATTAACAACGTGTCTTTTCATGATTAATTACTTACATAAGATTAATTACTTACCTAATTTTAAATATTTAAAAAACTCAGAGTCAGGAGACAAAACAAACTGCGTATTATCTTTAGACAAAGTAGCTTTATAAGTAGATAAAGAAGAGTAAAATTTAAAGAATTCTGGGTCTTTAGAGTAAGCTTGACTATAAATATGCGCAGCTTCTGCATCCCCAAGCCCCTTAGTTTTTTGAGCCTCCATATATGCGTTAGCTAAAATTATCTTACTCTCCTTATCAGCTTTAGACCTTATTCTTGCTGCTTCCTCGTTCCCTTCAGCCCTAATCTGATTTGCCTCCTTTTCCCTATCAGTCTGCATACGCAAATATATCGCTGCGCTATTATCTGGCGGTAAATCGGCTTTTAATATCCTTACGTCTATCACCTCAACACCAAAATTCTTAGTTTCTGTATAGGTAAGGTCTCTTATTTTAAGCATCAAATTTGACCTCTCCTCAGTAAGAAGAGCATTAAGAGGAACTTTACCAATCACCGTACGCATAGCGGACTCTAGGATTTTATTTAGCCTTAACTGAGCGCCTTGGTAGTTGTGAACAGTTTTAATGAATTCTACCGTATCAACGATCTTAAACTTCGCAAAAGCATCGACTATTACTCTTTTCTCATCTGATGCGGTTAATTCCTTCGCTTCAGCTTTGACATCTAATATTCTTTTATCAAAAAACTGTACATTTTGAATAAACGGAATTTTAATGTTTAATCCTGATTTGTCAATAACCCTAACAGCTTCACCAAATTGAAACACGACACCTATTTGCCTTTGATCGACGCTAAATAAAGCTCCAGAAAGAACCACTATAAAAACAAGAGATACGAATATGATGTAATAAATTCTGTTCATAGCCAATTTTCCTTAAAGTATTAATTTGATTCAGTTGAAGCAGACTTTGGTTTTACCGACATATGCGGCAGCAACCCATCTGCACCCATAATTATTTTATCCGATTGATAAAGGATCTCCTTTAAAGTCTCAAGATAAAGCCTGCTTTTAGTTACTTCCTTATTCATGGAATATTCAGTATATACCGCATTAAACCTTGCAGCATCACCTTCAGCTCGGGACGTCACTTCCACTTTATACCCTTCAGATTCTTCTAAAATCTTAGCAGCCTCCCCCCTAGCCTTTGGCAAAATGTTATTTCTATAACTTTGCGCCTCATTGATTTCTTTTTCTTTATCAGCCTTGGCAGTTTGCACATCCCGATAAGCCTGAATAACTTCCTTAGGAGGTTCAGCTTTTAAAAGTTTCACCTGCTCGATAGCTACACCGATTTTATATTGCTCGAGTATTTGCTTGATTAAACTTTCGATTTTATCAGCAATTTCTTGTTTTTGATTCGAAAGCACGGAGGTAATTGGTATATTACCTATCACTTCCCTTATCGCGCTTTCTGAAACAGCTTTTACTGTTTCTTCTGGATCAGAAACACTGAAAAGATATTGAGACAGATCGGAAATATGCCACATAACGTCGACATTCAGCTCTATGATGTTTTCATCACCAGTTAACATAATGCTTTCAGAGTTTACATCTTTATCCCTGTTAACGTCAAAAGTCATGTTATTTCTGGATTTTCCTGCGGATCTATAGCCGATTTCTATTCTTCTTGACTGGGAAACTTTTTCAATTACAGAAGTTTCAATTGGCGCTGGTAGCTTGTAGTTCAAGCCAGGCATGGCTTTTCTGTCAAATCTTCCAAACCTAATAACAGCAGCTTCCTCCCCTTCTTCTACTTTATAAAACCCATTCAAAAGCCACAAGAATACCAACCCAGCTGCCGCTAATAACAACCCTCTACCACTGAAATTGAATTGGAAATTATCAAAATTGAAGTTATTGTCCTTTCGCTTTTTGGTAAAAACATTTTCCTGAGGTTCAAAACTGTCCCATGGAGATTTTTTCAAAATTTGGTTATATAGTCGGTATATTTTGTTTGTCATGAGTTTAAATTTTTTGTAAAACAAATTACTATAATCAAGTAAGATAATATAATGAGGTTATTTAAATATTGCAAGAGATGTCGCACTTAATTAAATCGGAAATTGAGACAATAATCAAAAATTTTTATTTCTCGAATGGCTCTATATTGTCAGAAAGGGTATCTGAAATTATCATAAAAAACAATGCTATAGGCTTCTCTGTTGATATCACGGGTATTTCCTTAGAAGAAGCCAAGGATCTCAGAGAGCTATTGAAAAAAGATATAGAAGCAAAAATTAGTAACAATGCTGATGATTATAAAGTCAATATCATCCTAACTTCTGCTTCAAATGAAACTGTAAAAAAAGAACAAAAATTTATAAAACTTGATGGAAATAATCATTCAACAAAAATAATTCTTGATGATGTAAAAAAAATAATTTTAATTGCCTCCGGCAAAGGAGGAGTAGGAAAATCAACGATTTCATCATTAATTGCTCAAAAATTAGCTTCCCAACAAAAAAAAGTAGGGTTGCTTGATGCTGATATTTATGGCCCATCTATACCTGATATATTCGGTATTAATAAAAAACCAGAAGTAATTAACAATAGAATGATTCCTATTGAAAAATATAATGTGAAATTGAACTCTATTGGATTTATTGCGGACCCTAAATCTTCAATTAGTTGGCGAGGACCAATGGTTAGCAAAGCGCTATATCAACTCTTTTCTCTGACTAATTGGGGCACGCTTGATTATTTAATAATTGATACTCCGCCTGGCACTGGTGATATACATTTAAGTCTATTGCAAAACTATCATTTATCAGGTGTGATAATGGTTACTACTCCTCAAAAAATTGCAGCAATTGACGTTCAAAGAGCTATTGATTTATATAGAAAATTCAATGTTCCAATAGTTGGTATAATTGAAAATATGAGCTATTATCATAGCCGTAATTTACCAAACAATTCTAAAACCAATGTAACAGAAAAGATAAGTTTATTTTCCGGAAATAGTGGCAAATTATTAGCGGAAAATAATAACATTCCTTGGATAACCAACCTGCCTCTTGTTCCAGAACTAGCTGAATGCTGCGATCAGGGAATGATACTAGAAAAACAGTTTTCTCTTTTAGATTTTGATGGTTTGTTTCCCCGAGACTAACAAGGCAAAAAGCTTTCCGGCTAAAGTCAGAGAAGTATTTTAACCAACACTTTTTAAACTTGGATTTTCTATATTTGCAGAAGTCAAAGAAAATCCGTACCAGCTTATATATAAATTAGCAATAGCGATTATCAGAAATATATCTTGTATATAAAACCCAAACCATATCAAAAAAGTGCTAGATAAGCTTCCAGCCACTATAAATATCGAGTTGATAATGTTATTTGCAGCAATCATTCTCGATCTCTCTTCGTTTTTTGATCTTTTTTGCAGAAGTACGTAGATTGGTACTATGAACATTCCCCAAAAAATTGCTATAAAAAACATAGCCAGACCAACAAGCCAACTGCTCCGATGGGAGATAAATTCACTAAAAGTCATTAAACTGGATAAATTGGTGTAATTAAAATTATTACTAAAGTACCATAAAATAGCAGTGACAACCGAAGAAGCCAACAAAGCTCCTAATGAATGTTTCATTCCTATATTAGATATTTTGTAGCATATTAACGATCCAACTGCTATCCCAGAAGTGAATATTGTCAATAGTAGCATGAAAACTGTTTGGTCTGATTTTAGCACATCTTTTACAAAATTTGGTAACTGTCCAAGAAATATTCCTCCAGCTAGCCAAAACCAAGAAATGATAATTATTAGCTTAAATATGTGACTATCATTTTTTGCTGCCTTAACAATATTAAAACTTTGTTTGAATATATTTTTCCCTATTTGTAAATTGGGTGATACTGATATTGTTGACGGAATAAGCTTGCTAGCAAAGTAACCAACTATGGAAATCAGAATCAAAAATCCAAAGATCCATATATTTGACCCACCGTACAACATGCCTCCAAGAATTATACCAAAAAGGATAGCTAAAAATGTGGATGCTTCAATAAGGCTATTAGCTGGGAGTAATTCATCTTTTGTTAATTGTTCAGGTAAAATACTATATTTAACAGGACCAAGGGCTGCTGCTTCAAACCCAGTCAAGAATGCGCTAAAAAGCGTCAGAGCGTAGTTGTTTGTATATATTCCCAAGATAATTATAAATACAAACAAAAAATCTAATGACTTAATTATTTGGATTATTTTGGATTTATCATACTTATCAGCCAATTCACCAGCAGTCGCGGAAAATATTACGTAAGGCAGCGTAGATATTCCGAAAGAAAGTGAGACAAAAATACTACGCCAAAAATCTGATATCTCTGAGCTTTTGAATGTTATGATAGCAACAAGAATAGTGCGTAGAAAATTATTCTTAAGTGCGCTACAAAATTGGCATATAAATAAAGGCAAAAATCTCCTGGTTTGAAGAAGCGACAAAAATTTATTTTGATTCATATTACAGTTACAGGTAGGTTTTAGATTTTACCTAAAGTGTTACCGAAAAATCCATGGCACCCATGAATTCGGTATCTGTAATTTTGTGATCAGAATCGACTTTAACAGGGCTACTGTCACTAGTATTACTGGAATTGTGCTCATTATCAATAAAAAAGTCCCTAAAATTTTCTAAAGCATGTTCTTTTTGTAAAGTAGTAATGCCCATTTCATACAAATCCATCAATTTTCCTACCAAAGGTGGAAGCGTGATTACTTTCGAAACCAACCCTACTGCTTTGTCGAATAACCAACTTTTTGTACTCTTAACTGGAGCAGTTTTGTTATGAAGCTCAAGGTTAAACACTGTACCACAAGGTTTATTCCAGCTATTTATAAAATTTTTGCGATTATTAATCGTAGTAAAATTGCCTATATCGTCCATATCTAAAGGCTTTTGGTGAAATTTACCAAGCTTTTCAATCAAAGATCTAGCGCCTGGATTTTCAAAAGTTAGAGCTGTTACCATATCCTCCTGCGATTTTTTGCTAGTTGGTTCGGAAATGGTTTCCTTTGGACGCATTTTTTCTAAATTCGCAATCATATCCATAGCCCCCCATTCAGCTATTACTCCACCGAAAGAATGACCCGTATAATGAAATTTATAATCCCATATTTTACTACCAAGATTGTAGAGAATGATATCATTTATTTTTATCACTTCTGACATGTTAAATGGGGTAATGCCCAAAGAAAAAAGCAGGCTATTAAATAAATCAAATACCATCATGCTTTTAGGATCATAACGTGAACCGCTATTAACAATGACAATATTTTTATCCTTTTGGCTGATGAATACTTCAGCTTGATAAAACTTAGAAAAGTCCGGCAAATGATTAGTTGTAAAGAGGAGTTCGTAGCTATCTAAAGATGGATGAGTTTTTTCATTGTATAATGTTTTGTAAACATAAGAATGTTCTAGTAACAAGATATTTCTTGTGGCAACTACTCCATCTATAACCTTACTAATTGTTTTCATAAGAATTTTTCAGTTTTTATTGTTTAAAATGTCTAAGTGCAGATATTGTGTTACGGTATCCTACCTCAATTAATAGATCTGCCGTTTCTTTTTTGAAATCAAAAAAATTCAGATCTTTTAAGTTGGAGTGTATGCAATAATTGGCAAGTCCTTGATTTTTCAAATACTTTTCTTGTGAACCGGTTAACATAGATTTTAAAAACGTATCGAACAAAGGAGGGAATTTATATCTTTTAGTGAATATGTTTAAAACCGCATCCTTTAAAGAAATTATTGGAGGAAAATGGTAGAGAGTATTGCTTTCGTTAAGTATTCCCAAATCGCTTGCGATTATAATAGCCTTTGAACCATATATATTACGCATATGATCTGTAGGTAAGTTATTCATTAATCCTCCATCAATGAGCAACTCTCCTTTTTTTACCACAGGAGGAAATATACCAGGTAATGAAGCAGAGCATCTTAAAGCTTCCCAAACTAATCCACTATTTCTTAGGACTTCTTTCGTAGCGCTAAGATTTGTAATCACTGCATAATACGGAATTGTTAAATCTTCAATCATGCGTTTTTCAAAAATTTTTTGTAAAGTTTTCGTTACTACAAAAGAATCATATAATGATATTAAGGGTAAGGTAAGGGCGCGCCATGATGTCGATTTTTTAGTGCTATGTACTATATCGCTTATCATCTCTATCATCTCTTCGTTATTACTTGAGGTTAAATAACAACTAGCAATTCCAGCTCCCGAGCTAACGCCAGCGATAAAATCTATCGGAATTTTTTGCTCTTCAAGAGCCTTGATAATACCCACATGAGCCCATCCGCGCGAAGCACCTCCACCAAGAACGAGACCTATAGGTTTTCCAGACCAAAATCGTATTAAGCGATGATAGGCGGATATCTCTTCTTTTACGTGATAATGAGACTGGTAGTATCTATCAGCTAACCACAAACTTGTATCACGAATAGTGCTATTTTTGTTCCATAGAAGTACTAACTGTTTTTTTATGTTGATACCTAAGAAATTTGCCAATTTTTCTTGTTTCAAAATAGATAGAACATATGGACTATAGATCGGTTTTGATTCACCATTTGCTATAACAGCCAGAATATCTGCTTGTTTTAACAGAGTGTCGTTTAATTCTGATGCTTTATCTGTAGCAATATAGACAACCGAGTCGTAGATATGACCAAGTTCTTCTAAATAGTCAAGAATTGCTCCCAATCCTTTTTGTATTAAACTGCTTAATTTTTCAGCACTAAGAACATAAAGTGAGCTGTTAGTATTGTACTCTTCTAACAACTCTGTAAAATTTGTAATATTAGTTTGTTGATGCGCTTTAACTGCAAAAATAAAAAAATCTTTTTTGTTTTTCTGCTTATTTTCTATTTGTTGAATAGAATTATGGCTACGTCGAATCAAATTTAAAAGAATTTGACGCATAACTAATGGCACCATTTTCATAAAGTTATTGAAATTTCCTTCAGATAACTTCAATAACTTAGAGTCCGTAGCACAACTAATCGTTAAGGTTCTAGGTTTCTTTGCCAAAAACCCCATTTCGCCTACAACCTCGCCAGCTTTAATTTTGCCTATTAATCTTTTATTTGAATCTACCCCCTCTAGGGTTGCTATTAAATGGCCACTAAGTAAAATATACATTGAATCAGAAAACTCTCCTTGCTTGAACAAGAGCTCTTGAGCCTTAAATGAACAAATAGGAAAATTATTGAGTAATTTCAATAATTCTTCTTCTCCTAAACCAGAAAATAACTCAACTTGCCTTAGAGCATTAATGTATGATCTTAATGTTTCATCATCTTGTAACTTGAGGCGCTTCCCATTGTTAGACATCGAAATTTATCTACCAAATCATTATCTATTATATTAATTATAAGCACTATAAGCTTTTTTACTTTAATTATCCCATCTTCAAGTAAATTTGCTATACATACTCTAAAAAAATTGTAAATCCAAATAAAAAGTCAATTTATACTATTTTAGCGTACTAAAACAGTTCTTTCAATTAATTCTTGTAGCTTTTTAGGAGATATCCTAAGTTGTTTTGAATTTTCTTATGTTTATAAGGTCAGTATAAATTATCAATTTTTTCCTGAAGAGTTTTTTCGCCATACGTAATAAGCAATAATAGAAGCAATAATCACTACCAATGCAAGATTGACTTGTTTTAGATATTTTTTAATAAGTAACTCGTTTTCTCCTATTATATAACCAAGCGTTAACAAGACAGAGCACCAAATTATTCCTCCAGCAAATGTATAAATGCAAAAGGACCTGATGTTCATTCTCGCAAGGCCAGCTGGAAAAGATATAAAGTGCTTAATTCCAGGTAAAAACCTACCCGTAAAAACCGATATAGCCCCATGATTTAGAAAAAAATTCTCTATTTTATCTAATTTTGATTTATTCATAAAAAAATACTTGCCTTTGCTTGCAAATAGACGCCTACCAAAAAAGTAAGCTATGTAGTAATTAGCCAGAGAACCTCCCAAAGTACCAAGAGTGCTTATTAATAGAATTATTAACCCATTCATCTCACCTCTCTGCACCAAATAACCCGCTGGTATAAGAGTTATTTCAGCTGGTATTGGAATAAAAGTGCTTTCAATGAAAGTCATAATGAATATGCCCAGATAACCTAAACTTTCAACAAACCAAACAATTTGTAGAAAAAACTCATACATTGATTTTATTCCTTATAAAAAATATTCTTTTAAACCCAAACCATACATCATCATTATATGTAAAGGAAATAAAAACACCAGTCCGAAAAACTATTTTTTGACTTTATACAGAAATTTTCTTAACCAATCTTCTCTGTTTCTTAAAAAAATGATTTTTTAAATAATTAATTGTCATTACGCAGAACATTTATATTTTTACTAATTAATTAAAAATTAATGTTTTTATGATATTTATTAAAGTAGTAGATTATGAGAATAATTAAAAAACTTTTATATTATGAGCACCACAGAAAATTCTTCCAAAAAAAATAGACTTCAAAAAAATATACGAATTGCAATCATTGGCGCTGGGCCTTCAGGATTAGGAGCCGCAGAAGCACTAAAAGAAAAAGGATTTGACAACATAACAATATTCGAAAAAAGAAATAGAGTAGGAGGAATGGCTCACTCTAAAATTTACGAAGATGAAAATGGAAAGAAAGTAACTTATGACTTAGGCAGTCTTCAACCAGTTGGTAGTAGCAGGCTTTTTCAATTGTTAAAACAAAATAACCTCCATCTGGGGAAAAGCTTTGCAAAAGATAGGACACTAAAGTTCAGAATTTTTTCGATCAAAGAAAAGCGTTATGTTGCTGATTTTTTAGAATATCCGCTTGGAGGAGTTGGGATAAAACAATTACCTGGTTTATTTCTAGATGGGATAAAACTGATATATTGGATTATAAAATATAGAAGATTTGCTGAAACAGGCTTTGATACAATTCATAACAAAGAACCATTAGCTGAACCTTTTCCAAGCTGGATAAAAAAAAGACGCTTTAAAACAGCTAATAGAATTCTTACTTTTTTGTTTTCTAACTATCTAAATGGTGGAGTCATTGAGAAAGAAGAAGAGTTCGATCATTCAATGATTTATGCCCTAAAAGCTATGTCTAACGAGGCTCTTAACCCGCCACTAAGATACATGATGGGAAAATTGCTACCAATTACCGAAGGATACCAAACTATATGGAATATTGTAGCAAAAAAACATAACGTACTCCTTAACAGTAATATTACAAAAATTGATCGAATTGATGGCAAAATAACTATTAAAGTTAATGATATTGACCAGATATTTGACCGTCTAATCATAGCATGCCCCCCAGCTGATTTAATGGATGTTATGAAAACAACCGATAAAGAACAGCAAATTTTTAGTAAAATTTGTTATTCTCCAACCTGGGCTGCTACTTTTGTTGCAAAAAATTTGCCGAGCGATGCCGTATATGCATTTATTGATCCAACCGAAAATGGAGACACTAAAATATGCTCTGGTTTTCAACCAGAAGGAGAATTAAGCGATGGCAACTGGTTGTATCGAGCTTTAATAGGTTATCATGATGTTACCGATATAGAAGAATACCTAACAAATTCTGAAATTATTTTTAAAACCATATTCAATGCAACTTCAATAAAATGGATCGACAAGGCTTATTGGCCGAAATATAACTCTCATTTTAAATGTCAGGATATTAAAAATGGCATATACGAAGAGTTTGAATCTATACAAAGCCATTGCTCTACCTACTATGTTGGAGAAATTTTAGCAGGATTAGGCAATGGGAATAATTTAGATTATTCCTATAAATTAGTGGATAGATTTTTCACGAATTAATAGCGAGTTTGCCTTGCCTTGCTAGTAGGCGCTGTTAACAGCAGCAGCTCTTGCAGCTTTAAGATGACTCTCCCAAACTACCTGCTAAATCTATAGTAACACCAGAATCATCGAACAAAGCTAGAGTTGGCTTTAGTGGTTCGGTAGGTGTTAATGTTGTCTTGTCGGATTCAGTTTCAGTTTTGCTTTGCTCAAATACAAAAGCTTTTTTAAATGCTTCCTGAATTGATCCGAAATTTTTTGGATCTCTTAAACTTTTAAGCCCTCCGTAACCGATATTTATACTCAACATATTGCCTGACTTTTCAATCAAGTCAAGTTGGTATCCTTGTATATAATTACGTATATTCTCTGCTGTATGATCAAGGGTATAAGGATCAGCTATATAGTTTACTATTATCCTAATTAATTCTTTGGGTAAAAGCAAAACTGTGTCAATTATTTGACTTATTTTTATATCACTAATAGTAGCGGTGAATTTTACACCACCCTTATTAATCTCACTTGGCATTATGGTGAAGTCCGTAAACTCCAAATCTTTAAAGTTTGTAGAAGTAAGGCTTGCTACCATTCCTTTCGTACTACCTATTACGGTTTTATCAACTAATATATCTTTTTGGTAGTCGATATCCAGAGTTTTTGTTTGTTGGAAAATAGCGCTTTGCCATGAAATATTCAGGTCATTAGCTATCTTGCAAGCATAGTAATAAGTTGAAATACTTCCTAAATAATCTTCACTGAAATTAATTATAAAATATTGATTGGTTTCTCTATCAATCATCTTGAGCTGATTTAAGTAACCCCCGTGGGGTATAAAAATAGCTCCTTGAAAAATTGTTTCATTATGGGCAAGTCGATATATAGCAACATTATCTCCGACATGAACGGGATTGTCAGAAATAACATTTCCATTACCCTCATCTATAGCCATAGCTTTTGCTTGACAACCTGTGCATTGCCTTACATAAGAAAATTCAGCTTTTGACAAAGTGCCGATAAAATCATCCATATTCTTTTCAATGCCACTAAAGTCTATAGTCACGACTGCGCCTTCTGAAGGGGCATCTACACTTGAATATGTGGCTTTAGTGTCTGGTCCTGGAAAACGATCAAGATATATGTTAGGTTCGTCAATTTGCACTTTAGACATATAATCTCACCTCTTGATTAAAAACATAGTCGATCTAGCAGCCGGACGCACAAGAGGAGACCCTTCGACTTCGCTCAGGGTGACGACCCTTCGCCACTCTCGAGCGACCAACGGGAGCGTGGCAATCCAGTACTTATACTATAAAACGGCTTAACTCTGCGGTTTTATTTTTTCTGGACCTTGTAATATAAGGCTTACAGACTTACAAATCTCCACGGAAGCAATGCCTTGCGAGCGACCAACGGGAGCGT
>Ga0075154_10001403_pt1 | contig 17355 bp, 8 predicted proteins | sample JI71714BDNA_FD_70965 | JGI IMG/M metagenome (GOLD analysis project Ga0075154, IMG submission 70965) | Wastewater effluent complex algal communities from Wisconsin, to seasonally profile nutrient transformation and Carbon sequestration -... | ecosystem: Engineered > WWTP > Effluent > Algae...
CTAACGGCAGAAACACCTGTGCAAGGAGTTGCCACCTCCGGCAAATCGGTTCCCGGTGCTATTGGCAAAACCACGACGAGCGACGCTCAAAGCAGTTCTGCTCAGAACGCTTCTGCTCAAAGCACGTCTGCACCGAAAAAAATCGAATCCTTCACCGTGAACGACACACCACCGCCTGTGGCTACGCCCACCAGCGTACAGAAATCCTCCAGTGCTCCCCAAGCAGCGCAATCGTCCGCACCTGCCACCACAAGCCCGCAAAATACCACGCAATCGAACAACGGCTTGCAGCAGTTAGGGCAAGGAGTTGGGCAGGGTTTGGGGCAAGGGTTAAGCAATCAAGGAAATAATCAGGGCAACAACCAAAATTACAATCAGAACACCCAAGGAAACAATCTTAACAACCAAGGGAATAGTCAAGGAAACAACCCAAACTACAATCAGAACACGCAGGGCTATAATCAAGGCTATAACCAAAACACGCAAGGGAACAATCCCAACTGGAATAATCAAGGTTATACCTCAAGCGGGCAGCCCAATCAGCCAACGGGACAAACGTGGTCACAGTGGACAAACCAGCCCATGCAACGCGCACAAGGCTCCGGCACGACGGCAAAACCTGTCTTTGTGCCAATTTCCACACGCCGTGTGGCGCTTCTTGCCAATAACGGACGGTTTATCTCGGTCGGGAACGACCCACGTATGGGTGCAGTCTTTGCGGCAATGGCTACGGGTGTTGGCGAAACAGAAGTGTTCGATATTGCGTTTGTGGGCGAGCATCGCGTGGCACTGCGGACGCTCAACGGTCGCTATCTCGGCTTGCAAAGTAATACAGGCAGCAGCGCCAGACTTGCACCCGTGAATGACATTATCGGGCAAAACGAAATTTTCGACGTGATGAGCGCCGGACAAGACCGTGTCGCCTTTCGCGCTCAGAATGGTCAATATCTGAGTGTGGAAGAATTTGGCGGATTTCGCCTTTTTGCCAAAGATGGTTTTGTGGGGCAATGGGAATCGTTCGGCGTGGCACTGCCCGACGGCAAACCGCTCTTGAACGAAACGCCTTCCAATGCGCTTTGGCGTACGCAAAACGACGGTTCGCGTGTGATAGTCGTTGACCAACAAGGGCGCGTTGTGGAATCCGCCGACCGTGTGCTGATGCTGGTGGCAAATTCTCCTACAAATGCCGCTTCCAGTGCTGCCTCCAGCGCTAGTTCGGCAAACACAACGCCCGCAACCGCAGCTGCAAGCACAACACCCGCAAAACCTGCCGCAGCTCCAGTCGTGAACCCGTCCACCTATCTGACACCGATTGAGATGGATATTGTACAAGAACTGAATTTTGTGCGAACAAAGCCGGGCGAGTATGCAACGCTGCTGGAAGGGTATCGCAAATACTACAAAGGCAAAAAATTTAGCGCTCCCGGACAAAAAGCGCTTACGACAAAAGAAGGCGTAAAGGCACTCGACGAAGCAATCCTGACGCTCAAAATGACCCGTCCGCTTGAGGCGCTCACACCCTCGCAAGCACTCTCCAAAGCCTCACGTGACCACGTGGACAATGCCGGTCCGCGCGGACTCTTGGGGCACGTGGGCAGTGACAAAAGCAATCCTAACGACCGCGCAGCCCGCTACGGCAAAGGTGTGGTGAATGAAAACTGCTGCTACGGACGCAGCGCTGCCCGCGAGATTATCGTGCGTTTGCTCATAGACGACGGAACTGCTGACCGAGGCTACCGGAAAAATATCCTCAATCCGGCATTCAAACTGGTGGGCACGGCTTTTGGTCTGCACAAGACGCAGCAAACAATGTGCAGTCAGGTATTTGCGGCGGAATTTACCGAGAAGTAAAGGATGATTATTGAGCACGTAGAAAAATTGACGACCACAAAGAAAAAGCCGCACCTTCGTTATGAAGATGCGGCTTTTTCGTTTTTGTGTACTCTTTATCCAACTCAGCGAAACATTTCTTTAATCATACCCCAAGTGCGGCGTACCGAACTGATAGTGTGCGAGACGGAAATGGTATTGGAATAACTTGCTTTGTCGTTGACATCAATAATTTTCAGGCGATAAATATAAACCGAGCCGCCTTGTACAGAACCATTACCGCCGCTGGTGCTTGCTACAAGCGCGTTTTCGTCGATAAATCGATATGCTTGCTGTGCGCCTCGTGCGGGTATTGCGCCGATGCGCTTGAAGTCACTTTGGTTCACCGGGGAGCGCTCTACCTCATAAATACTAATGCCTGTTTCCTGTGCGGAACGCCATTCTATTGTGATAGCGCGTCCGTCGGAGCGAGCCAGAAAATTCTCAATTGTGGATTGTGCCAGAAGCGATACCGTGGCACAAAGAACAATCAGCAGTAAAGCGGCAATGCGAGATGTTATGCGAGATTTCATAAACAGCCAACGACTAAATATAGTTGACAACGGGTTCCTACGTTTTCTAATGCAAATATACGTTTTTGCAATGATATGTAAAAGGAGAATAATGTCATATTTTTTAATGACCAAAAGTCATACCATTTGGTTCTGAGTGCGGTCAAAAGGGCGCTAGAACAGCAAACAGTAACGTTACGGTTTCTTCATTGGGATATCGGACGGTTTGCCCGGTAGAACCTCAATTCCCATCACGGGATGTACCTCCCATGCGGTTGCCCGCCAGTTTGTTTCGCCAAACGTGTCGCCATTGTCTGATTGCCACGAGCCGGAAACGTGGTCGTTGTCGTAGAAAAGCCAGCCCGTGAATTTTACCCAGCGCCCGACCAGCTTGTCGTTCAGGACGGCGCTGTTCCAATCATTCCCAATATTCGACTGAAGCAGTCCTGCTGCTGCCAGCCTACGCGAACGCTCGGTTACTTCGACGATGAAGGTTTCTTTGGTGTCGTTGAGTGCTTCGTTGGGATAGAGTACCAGTTCAATGTGCGTATCGATTTGGTTGTCCTCACGTGCGCCACAGTTGCAGGATTCGCCCCGTCCGGCTGCAAAGGCTTTTTTTACATACCCCACGACCGATACGCCCATTTTCTCCGGTTTATTGTCCACATTCACCACTTCGTAGAGTACGAATTTGCGCCCGTCGCGCTCCACGTCTTTGGGGATTGTTTGGAGAGCTTCCAGCGCACGAAGATCGTTCAGGGACATTGGCGTGACTGCTGGGGGCAGAGTAAAACGGTTTTTGAGGCGATTGCGGGCTTTTTTGGGGTCGTCAAGGTCTTTTCGTCCATCGATGGTGCAGGAATCGGGGTAGTTTGTTAATCGCGTAAGGTCGGGCCACTGCGCAGGGGTTTGGGCAAAAACTGAAATGTTGCTCAGCTCGACGGTACTCAGAAGGAGTACAATGGAAGTAAAGAAAGATTTCATTTGATTGGGGATTTGGTAGTAGAATAGCGTCTCACCTCAATATACCAAATCTCTCTGAGAATGAAAAAGTAGGATATGAAAAGCGAGGCAGGTTGAAATTTTGTTGATTTGGTTGGGTTATGTCCTATGAAAAATAAAAAAAACCTTGCAAGTTGTTGATTTGCAAGGTTTTGATGTGTGTTTTTGTGCGCCCTACGGGACTCGAACCTGTGACCTTTACCATGTCAAGGTAACGCTCTAACCAACTGAGCTAAGAGCGCAAAAGATATAGTCGGCAGTATTATCAAATGCGGACACAAATATAGAATTTTTCTCCTTTGAGACAAAATTTTTTTCCGTAAATTCGGGGCTGTTTTGTTTTTTGTGCTTGCATCGCAAATTGCAAGTGCTTTGTGTGCAATCTCAGACGTACAATTTTTTACTTACCTCAATTCACATATTTTTATGGAATACTTAGCTATTATTTTGGTTCTGGGGCTTTTGTCCCTCGTCGTGGCGTTTGTTTTTTATCGGCGCGTAACGTCCGTTTCTATCGAAACCGGTGCGGCTTCTGCGGCAGAAGTAGCGCGTTTGACCGAAATATCAGATGCAATCGCTGAGGGTGCAATGGCGTTCTTGAAGCGCGAATACTCAATTCTCGCCATTTTTATGGCAATTTTTGCCGTGATTATTGCTTTTGCCATCAGCGACCCTCACGCAAGCGCACCTATGGGGCTGCTCTCTGCTGTAAGTTTCGTGATTGGTGCCGGTATTAGTGTTGCTGCCGGATATATCGGTATGAACATTGCTACCAAAGGCAACGTGCGCACTGCGGCGGCGGCACGCATTTCCTTGCAAGAGTCCTTCAAAATCGCGTTCAATTCCGGTGCCGTGATGGGCTTCGGTTTGACGGGTCTTGCTGTTCTGGGTATTGCCATTGTTTATATCGGTTTGCGCCAAATGTTCCCAACAGAGCAAATCCATATCATTATGGAAATTCTTTCCGGCTTTGCGCTTGGTGGTTCTTCCGTAGCGCTTTTTGGGCGCGTCGGTGGCGGTATTTACACCAAAGCAGCAGACGTAGGCGCTGACCTTGTCGGTAAAGTGGAAGCCGGTATTCCCGAAGACGATCCGCGTAATCCGGCTGTTATCGCCGACAACGTAGGTGATAACGTAGGCGATATTGCTGGTATGGGTGCTGACCTTTTCGGCTCGGTAGCAGAAAGCACCTGCGCTGCAATGGTTATCGGCGCGACGGCATTTGCGTATGTTCCCGATGAAAGCCTACGCGTGGCTGCACTTCTTTTCCCGCTTATCGTGAGCGGCGTCGGTATTGTTGCCAGCTTCTTCTCGCTCTTTTTGGTTAACCCGAAGTCGGAAGATAAAGTCGAATCCTCACTCAAAAACGCGCTTATCGGTTCGACTGTCTTTATGCTTGCTGCCTTATATTATCCGACCATGAAATTTATTCCCGCAGATTTCAAACTCTCGCCCGAAAGCCAGTTCATCTACCACAATACCGGCGTATTTATTGCGCTGGCAGCCGGACTCATTTCAGGTTTGTTGGTGGGATTGCTGACGGAGTATTTCACTTCACATCGTTATAGCCCCGTGCGTGAAATTGCTGCCGCTTCGCAAACCGGCGCTGCCACAAACATCATCTACGGTCTTGCAAACGGCTATAATAGCTCGGTTATTCCGATGCTGCTCATTGCCATTACGGCTGCTGTCGGCTTTAACTACGCCGGAATGTACGGTATTGCTATGGCTGCTATCGGTATGCTCGGTACGATTGCTGTTGGCTTGACCATTGACGCTTACGGTCCCGTATCGGACAATGCCGGCGGTATCGCAGAGATGGCAGAAATGGGCAAAGATATTCGCAAGCGCACCGATGCGCTGGATGCTGCGGGTAACACGACGGCTGCTATTGGCAAAGGTTTTGCTATCGGTTCGGCTGCGCTCACGAGCTTGGCGCTTACCTCCGCCTTCCTTACTCGCGCAGCACAGGCAAAACCGGAGTTGAACAATATCAGTCTCACCGACCCTGCTGTTCTTGCAGGTTTGATGGCTGGTGCAGCTCTCCCGTTCGCATTCTCGGCTATGACGATGAAATCTGTTGGTAAAGCTGCTTTTGATATGATTGAAGAAGTGCGTCGTCAGTTCCGCGAAATACCGGGCTTGCTTCAGGGCAAAGCACGTCCTGATTACCGTACCTGTGTTGATATTTCCACCAAAGCATCTCTCCGCGAGATGATTGCTCCGGGCTTGCTGGTAATTTTGACCCCGCTTCTCGTCGGCTTATTCTTTGGTGTGAAGATGTTGGCAGGTGTGCTTATCGGTTCGCTTATTTCCGGTGTGATGCTGGCGATTTCGATGGCAAACTCCGGCGGTGCATGGGATAATGCGAAAAAATATATCGAAACCGGACAGCTCGGCGGCAAAGGCTCCGACACGCACAAAGCGGCTGTTGTGGGCGATACCGTCGGCGACCCGTTCAAAGACACATCGGGTCCATCGTTGAACATTCTTATCAAACTCATGGCTATTATCAGTCTTGTGTTTGTGCCGTTCTTCGTGAGCAAGGGCGGAATTTTCATGAAGTAATTTCTTTATGGCGATTGACTACTCAAGTGCGACTGATACCTCGGTGTCAGTCGCACTTTTTTGTTCTGCCAAAAGTGATAAGTGAAATATTGCGTCATGCACATTTTCCTGTTGCATAAATTCTCAGAATTATGCATCATTGTACCGAATACTCTTATCGTTCATCCAGTTCTCCCAAAGTAATGTCTCCAAAGGTTACAGTGTGCTTTGCCTCTGCCCTCTTGCCATCACGATTGCTCCGCAATCTCCTCTTGTACTATCTTTTCTTGACCGTAGTTCCGCTTCATGCACAGCATTTTGTCAACGATGCACTGGGGCAATTTACCAATAGCACGGGCGCAATCATACGGTTTCGCGCTGAGTCGGGTGAGTTCCGTAACGGCAATCCTGCTCCCGCACACGTTCGCAATGACGGCGTTATTGAATTTCTTGGTGCAAATAATCGCTTCACGGGCGGTGCAGCGCTTGGTGTCAATGAATCGCTTCGTGTAGGAGGTTTGGTGCGCTATGCAAGCTCTTCTGCAACGATGCAGCAGCAAGTTCAAGCGCGGTGGTATAGCAATCTTGCGCTGGATGGTATCGCCCCGAAGCGTATCGAAAGCGGTGTCTATGTCGGTGGCGAAAGTGCTTCGACAGGTGTTTTCACTGCAAGTGGTGGCGCACGCTTCTACAACGGCACGTTTTTCTACGACAACACCGCCGCGCAAGTGCTGTTGGGAGGTGAGGACTACCAAAATATCGAAATTTTGCGTGGACGCGAACCCAAGCGCATCGGTGCCGGGGCGAGTGTACGCACGCGCGGCGCATTTCGGCAGAACCCAAGTAATGGAGCTGGTCTGCAGGTATTTGGTGCGCTCAATATCGGCACGGATGGTCTTTTTCCGTCAACACTTTCGGGAACGGGACGCATAGAAATTGGAACAACAGCAGTTTCTGGTGTGAATAATACACTTCCGCCAAGCCTTAGCATCGCTTCAGGGCGTTTGACTATCGGTGTTCAAGAGTGCAATCTTTATGCGGGCTTGCTTGCTACACGCTCGGAAAACGCTTCCATTCTCATTCAAACCGGAGCAACGGTGCGTCTGTTCGCACAGCCGAACAGTACGAGCGGTTCCGTCAGTCTTGGTTTTGCGGGGAATGAGCTGATTGTGAGCGGGAATCTGCGGAATGACCTTGTAAGCGGCACAAACGCAACATTTCACACGCAAAGTATCGTGCGCTATAATTCGACACAGTCTCAAGCATTGATGCAGACCAGCCTTACGAACCCCTACGGGCATCTTATCCTCGAAAACTCCAATAAAACAGTTTTTGTATTGCCGTTGAATGTGCTGACATCGCAAGAACTATCGTTACAAGGGCAGAATGGTATATTTCTCGCCGGGGCGTTGCGGGTCAATTCGTCGTTTGTGGACGTAGGCGCTTTGGAAATGGTGATGCTCACACCCAGCGCGGATGCCGTCTTTGTGCAGCACTCCGACGAAGTGCAAGGCGCAATGCGGCGCGTGATGGCAAGTAGCATACGAAACTACACATTCAATAACGCTCAAACCCGCTTCAGAGTTGATTCCAATACTACTCCTCGTGATATGACGCTCACAGTTACACCGCGCCGCGAGCCAATCATGGCGTATGATGCTGTGCGCGATGTTCGCAGACAGGTGCGTTGGCATTGGTCTGGCGATACCGCGTGGACAGGCGCTTTACGGCTTGGTTATCGACGCGAGGAGATTGCACCGCCCTTTCTTGCGGCGAATGAAAGCAGTTTGAGTATGTTTGCGCTCACGAGCAACAATGCTGCTGCTCCTCGGCGGCTTGGTGCGGTGGGTGTAGAGCGAGTGCTGGCATCAAGCGGCGTGCTGGGATTTGTCGAATATCGCGGGCTAACCTCGCAAGCGGGAACGACGTTTTCCGTCGCATCCGGCGAGACGCTTCTCTTGCGCGGTGGGCGTGAGTTGGTGCGGAGTGTACGGGATGGTCGTTGGTCGAATCCTAGCACGTGGAATATAGGGCGGGAGCCGGATGCAGGAGATAGTGTCGAAATTACTCATACTGTTCACGTGGGCTTTCGCCGAAATGCGATTGACGGTACAACGCCGCTTGGGCAAGTACGGGAGCGGGGTGCGTCGAGAAACGAGGCGCTGGCGCAAACGGTTTCTCTTGTTTCTGCGGTCAATAGCGATACTTCTCGCCCGGCGGCGCTTCTTTTTGGTTCGTTTGCTGCCAGTGATTCCACATTTCTTGACGAATCGCCGCCCGCACAAGGCACGTGGTCTATCACCTCTGCAATAATGCGCTCTGCGCCGAATACAACTTTTAGCAATGCTCCCGTTCCTTCGCGTGAGCAATTGAGGCGTTTGCAGAGTGATAACCCCACAGGATGGCAAGGTTTGGTCGTATTTTCACCTGCTTCGATGTCCGATTCGACCCACCTGCAAATTGGCAGCCTGCAAAACGCATCGCTGGTATCGAATGGCGGGCGCATTGAGGTATCGCAAAGCCTCGTAAGCACAGGGCTTATTCGCAATAACGGAACGGTGAGTAGTCGAGCAGTCGAAAATGTTATTCAGCAAGATTCTATCGCAGCGTGGGTTGTGTTTTCGGGTGATAGCCTTGGGCGTGTGCAGCGCATACCTTCGCTACGCTATACCAATCTTGCTTTTGCAGGACGTTCTCAGAAATTGATTATGCCGCAGAATGATCGTCGCTTCATTGTTTATGATTCCCTCCAAACAAGCCGGGACGCGGTTGCAGACGTACCGCCTACCATCAGCATAGAAGTTCGTGGTGGTGTATCGCACGATGGTAGTATTGGTAATGCAAGCCGTGATGCGCTCTTGCAGTTGAACGGTGTGCGCCGCCAGTTTGTGCGAGGTACGGGTAGCATTGATGCGCTTACTATGGAAAACGATGCCGGAGCGGTGACACTTGACGGGAACATTACTCTTCGTACCGCACTCAATCTACGGCGGGGCGAATTTCAAAATTCAGACGTGGCAAATTGTATTCTTGCCGACAACGCCGTCATAACACGCTTTCCGGAAGGTTCGCTTGCCGTGCAGCCTACCGCGCAAGGGCGTGTGAGTCTGCGCACACGCGGAGAGCGCGCAATGACGGCAACGGGAGAACTTCTGCCGCGTCTTGCGGTGCTGGATATTCGCAATCGCGGCGGGTATCGCTTCACAAGAAATGTTACCGTGAGCGATTCAATGGTACTTGCCTCACGTCTCTGGACGGAAAGTGCTACGGGCGCATATACACTAGGTTTTGCGGGTGTGGATGAATTTGCAAATCCGCAGTTCTTGGAAGACTCTGCCGAAATTGTCGGTACGGTGCGGCGTACGATTCCAAGCGATACGCTCCCACGCCTTTTTAACAATCGCTACACAGCGCTCCAGTCGGTATTGCCCGCAAGCCCGTCATTCCAAGCTGTCGTGCGTGTGCTGCCTGACCGATTTCCTTCGCCGACAAGTGATACGGCAAAAGTGCGGCGTAGCGTAGAAATAATACTTACAGGCAATAGTGATTCTCCCGCAAGCGCCCTTCTCAGAATCGGCTACGCATGGCGCATACAGCCACAAGACGAAACCAATGACCTTGACGCTCCGCGTGTTCTTTTGCAGCATTGGAACCCCGAACTCCGTGCATGGCAAACAAATGGTTCACCCCGCCGACCAACGGTGCGGTCAGCATGGAACAATCTCTCCAATGAAGGCTTATGGCAATATGGAGTAATGGATAGTGTGCGAATTGTGCCTACGTCCTCACGTTTTTTTGCACTTGGTGTTGATTCTACACGAACACTTGTGCCAACTGCATTTATTGCTATGCAGGCATTTCTGGAGGGGGCGTACCTAGGTGATGGTCGTATGAAAACGCTTTTGCGCGAGGATGATATTTTGCCGCGCAGTTTCGATAGCGTGAGCGTGTCGGTTCTTGACGGAGTGCAGAACGCTCAGTTTATTGGTGAAAAGGGTGTAACACGGGTATTGCCTAGTGATATGGTGGATTGGTTGCTTTTGGAGTTGCGCTCCGTTTCGCGTGGTATGCCGCCTGATTCTCTTCGCTTTTTTCTCCCGATATTATTGAAGCGCAACGGCACTATCTACAGCCCAAGCCTGCAACCCGCAGTGGCGCTGGAACTGCCGGAATCACTGGAAGGCGGTGGGCGTTTTATTGCAACGCTTCATCATCGTAATCATCTGCCCGTGCAGTGGCGCGATACGCTGGAGGTAGCGCCGCAGCGCCGTTTCGTGCTGGATTGGAGCGACACCTCGCGTGTGGTAGGCGGCGGACGGGCACTGCGGCAATTTGACGGTAGCGATGCTGCAAAGCCTGTCTTTATGATGCTTGCCGGAGATGTTAGTGATGAACAGCATGAACGCTGGTCGATTACTCGTTTTGATTACGATGCTGTAATGTCGTCGGCATGGAGAAATATTCTGCGCGAAGGGTATCTCCGGCACGACGTTGATGCGGATGGGCTTATCACCACACGCGACCTGAATTTGATTTGGAACAATCGTAACAAAAGGAGAGAGCGATGATTAACATTACAAGGTTTTTCGCTGCTGTTATTGCAGTGTGGGTTGTTGGTGAAAATCTTCTTATTGCTCAAGGAAATGAGCCATCGGCAGAGGTAGAGGTGCGCAACGTTGTTGTGTTACCGCCGCGCCATGTTGAGTTTGACCTTGTGCTAACCAATCGTTCTTTTTCGGCACAAACAGCATGGCGCACGTGGGCAAACGGCACGTTTTTTTTGACAACAACCAATCTCAATCTTGCCGGAGCTACGCTAAATGTGGATTCCTCAGGCTTGCCGCCTGAACGCTCCCTCTCAGGCTCAAGGCGTTTGGGCTACGAGATGCTGACGCTTGTGCAAGCACCGCGTCAGAGAATAGGAATCGTCATTATGGGTGCAGATAGTGTCGAAAATACAGTATTGATTTTGCCCGATTCATCGCGCATATTGGGGCGATTTCGTTTGTCGCTTGGTGATACAATACGTGAGCCGGAGCGAGTGCGGCTTGCGTGGGTGCAACCCATAAGCCGCTTTCAAGCCAATGCTTTCAAAACTGCACAGGCGCAAACAGTGGAAGGCAAACGATATAATCCGAATGACAACATCGAAGCGCTAACGCGCTATCGTGTGGATGTGCCAACGGTAGAGCTTGCTCCAACGCTGAGAGCAACACGCTTGCAAGCCGAGTACGCAGGTGATAAGCGTGTACGTGTTCGCTGGGCGACCACCGAAGAGCGTGTAGGGCGGCGTACCAATGCCGGTTTTTTCCTGCTGAGGCAGCTTGTGGGTGCTGCTGCAAGTAGTACTGTGGCAAATAATTTCGATACAGTTGCATCATTTACCCGCACTCTCGGCTTGCGCCTGCGCGGAGCAAGCAGTGGTGCGGAATATGAATTTCTTGATTCCGTACCCACGCGGGGTGATATTTATGCGTATCGCTTGGGATTTCTGGACGCTACGCTACGTCCGGCGCAAGAATTTCGTGCGGTCTTTAGCAGCGATACGGCGCAGACTGCCATCCCGAATGCTGTGCTTGCGAGTGCGGTTGCCAATCCTAATCCTTTCGGCGAGAATACTCTTGTGCGCTATACATTGCTTGACCGCGCTCATGTGACAGCGTGGCTCTACGATGCTACGGGGCGAATTGTGCGCGAAATTTTTGCCGATGCAGAGCGCCCGCGCGGTGAATACTCGTTTATGCTGGATGGTTCTTCGCTGCCGAACCAAGCCGCTTATTTCCTGCTGCTGACTGCGCTGCCCGTGAATGATGCAGCAGTGGAGCGCTCACAGACGACGCTAAAAATCCAGCTTTCGCGGTGATGAGAGGGAAATCTTTTGACAAAGCGTAACGTCAGCTACCAGATAAAGGTAAGAAAGCGAGATGTTCCGACTTCTTAAACCAGCTCTAAGTGCTACTTGTCTGGTCGAGCAGTTTTGTTAGCGTTGCTTGTGCTGTTGCCCGACGAGATTGCAGTATTGGGCGCATGAGAGGTGTTGCGTGGTCGGCGAAAAAAGACAAAATTTTGAGGGTGTCCATGCACTCCACAGGTGTTGCTCCCACATTCATAGCGCCTCGCAAGTGGGAGTAAAGTTGTGTGTTCCATCCCAAAACTGCCAGCACAGCCGCCACACTCAATTCACGAATCCGCGTCGGCAGCTCGGCGCGGCTCAGGGTTTTTCCATAGCCTTCCAGAACCATCCAGTCGGCAAGGTCGGGGCTAATGGCATGAAGATTGCGGTGCATTTTGTCGTACGCAGTCGTATAAATTTGTTTGCACAATTCCTGACCACGATGCGAGAAAAGCTGATTATCGAACGGTGCAGATGCCGGAGGTGCGAAACGAATCGAGCGCTCTGTGCAAACTGATTGAAGCACGGATAGACCTTCCAGAGCCGCCGGGAAGCCTGCAAAAAGGTATGTTTGCAAGAGTGCTTCGTAGAAGGCGCGTGGCGTGGTAGTGTAGGTAAATCCGCTTGCAAGAATTGCCCTTAGTAGAAGCGGTTCGTTGAGCGCGGCGGCGGCGGCGGCAAGAATAATCGCCTGTTCGTGTGGAAATAAGACCTCCGATTCTTCTAAAAGATGGTGGAGGTATTTCTCCAAATCGGCTTCCGAAGGCGTTTGTCCTGAAAAAGATGATAATTCTTGATGGTTGTGCATTTGCATCATAACAGCAATTTTGTATATTGAGGGTGCAGGAAAAACTTGATAGTAACACAATCGGTATCGTCGGCAGAGTAAATATCTGCACTTGCGCAGGGGGCTTATCCAAAAGGATAGTGTATAGCACCATTCCGATTGTCCAAAACATTCCAAATCTACAAAATTTGCATGGTTTGTGTACGGAACTTTTAAGAGGTTATACGGTCATCAACAGGAAAAATTTTCTGCCAGATGCGGAAAGACTTGCTATCAGTGGCGCTCTTTCGTATTTTCGGGCAGTGCTAGCGTTGTACGTGTTCCCCCTCTTTTATTATTGACTTCCATGAAATTAGGCTTTCAATAAAAAAATAGCAAGCAACATAATCTTGATTCACTCCATACTTCTCGCATTCGCGTTATGGTCAAACTCATACGCTCATCTATTCGCTGGCAGATTGCTCTTGTTGCAACGCTTGCCATTGCAGTATTAACGACGTTTAACGTTGTAACGTCTTCCTTCCAGCAGCGTAAAAGCGGCTCAGAGCTGATGGAGGACGAAACAAAAGCCATTGCGCTAATTGCCTCCACCTCAGCCGTACCGGGGCTGGATTTTGACAACAGGCAGTCGGTTGCTGATGCTGTCGAAGGAGTATTGCAATTACCGAACTTTAGCTTCATCATCGTCAAGAAAAAAAGTGGTGACAGCATTTACACAAGCGGTATTGAAAAATGCCCTTCGCAATATCGTGAGCTTAAGCCTCTTATTGAAAATACCGAAACCGCCTTCACAATTGGCGGCGAAGCTATTGCTATTGTGCCGATTATGTCCAAAACCAAAGAGAAAATCGGCGAAGTGGTACTGGGTATCAATACAAAAATCATGACAGAAAGCGTCACACGGAGTGTCGGGGCACTTTCGATTATTGGTTTGGGCGGGGCAGTATTTTGCACGTTGATAATACTGTTCTTTGTTCAGCGTATCGTTGCCGGTATTCATAAACTCAGCAGTGCGGCTCAAAAAGTGAGCGAAGGCGACTTGAAGCAATCGGTCGAAAACAACTCACTCAACGAAGTGGGCGACCTCAGCCGTGCCTTCAATATCATGGTGGGGCGCATCCGCCAGTCTCAGGAAGATACCTATTTGCTCTTGCAGCAAACAGCCGATCAGAACCAGAAAATTGAGGAGGCGGCAAAAAATGCTCACGAGGAGCAGGAATACTTAAAGCATCAGGTAAGCCGCATCTCCATTGTGCTGGAGGCAATGTATAATAACGACCTGAGTCATCAGCTCGATGTTCACCGTGATGATGATGTGGGTAAACTTGTCTCGGTACTGAATACCACCATTCTTGGTTTGCGGCGGATGATTGCTCAGATTGGCGCTACCTCAAGCCGCGTAGCGCGGTCGTTTGAGCAGATTGCCAACGCATCAGGCGAAATGGCTGACCGCAGCGTCCAGCAAGCTCGCCAAACAGACGAAGTTGTTTCTTCGATTGAGCAAATGACCGCCACTATCAACGAAACGGCACAAAACATTAATAAGACAACGCAGCTTGCGAACGATACAATTAAAATTGCAAAGAGTGGTCAAGAAACCGTAATTGGTACAGTGGAAGGTATGCGCCGTATCGCAGAAATCGTAACCGAAACGACGCAAATGATTGACAAACTTGGAACATCATCGGCGCAGATTGGCGAAATTGTACAGGTCATTGAAGAGATTGCTGATCAAACAAACCTTCTGGCACTCAATGCCGCTATTGAGGCTGCTCGTGCAGGTGAGGCAGGACGAGGCTTTGCAGTTGTTGCCGATGAAGTACGGAAACTTGCCGAGCGCACCCAAAAGGCAACGAAAGAAATTAGCAAGACCATCCGCACAATTCAGCAAGATACATCCACTGCGGTGGAAGCCGCACAATCGGGTGCGGAACAGGTTCGTTCCGGTATTGACCTTGCTGAGAATGCCGGTAAAGCTCTTGAAACCATCGTTTCTAGTATTCGCAAAGTAGGCGACATGATTTACCAAGTCGCTGCTGCTGCTGAGGAGCAGTCCGTAACGGCAGAGCATATCAGCCGCAACATTGATGCTATATCGCAGGTTACCAATACCAATCTCCAAATCGTACAGAACGTCGCAAAAGATACCCGCGAACTCAGCGGCGAGGTGGGCGATATGCTGGGCACAATTGAGCAGTTCTACCTTGGCGAAGATATGCACGCAACAAATTATCAAGGCACAACGCATTTGCAAAGCGCTCAGTCGAAATTGCTCGGGCAGAAAAAATAGACGTAAGGAAGACGCACGACATTATACATAAATCCGCTTCGATAGCTTTACGGCATTGAGGCGGATTTTTTTTGTGGCAGCAAGATCAAACTTTTCACTCCATAGACCACCACCAAGATTATTTCCATGCCTACTGAGGCAAACGCAGCCTTGTATGCCGTGTCCACAGGAAGTAGCACACACATTCCTGCAAAGACGCAGAGCGCCATTGCCAGCGTGCCATTAACAAAGTGTTCTGCCTTGTGAGCAAGGAGGTAGGGTTCAAGAATATTGACCAATGTCTGCAAAAGAAAAAGCCACGCGATAACACGCAAGAGTGGTATCAAATGGGCAAAGCGCTCTCCGTAAATTAACCAAACAAGTCCGCCAGCGCAAACATACAAAGCAGCGCTCCCGATTGCACCGACACAAACACCCAGCAAAAGCGCCTTCCGTAGCGTTTCGGGTTGGGGGGAGCGTGCAAAACGTGGAAGCAAGACGTTAAAAAGAGCGCCGGGCAAAATGCGTAGAGCAATGGTGAACCGTGCGACGGCACTGAAATATCCCACTTCTATTTGTGTGGCAAGCAATGTCAGTGCGTAGATGCCGGCGCGTGACTGCACAACGCTCAAAGCCTGCATCATCACGAAGACCAAATGTTCCATGGACAAAGGAATGACACCAGAGGCAATACTGCTTGATGGAGGAGCGGGACGTTCTTCGGACGTATGTCTGTTTTCATGCCGCAGATAGCGCACAAAGACAATACTTTTTAATGCTTCTCCGGCGATAAGACACGCAATGACGGCGCTTACAAGCACGCTGGGGGAGATTTGTAATGAAATGACGAGAGGTGCGGCGAGAAGACCTACCGCAAGCAAGTGCGAGGCGAAAGTTAGACTGTTTTCGACTCGTGCAATGATGCCAAAATGCTGCAAACCACGCAGTGCGTGGGAATAGGTCATTGCCAAAGCACGTACTAACGCCCAAACGCCATAAAGCAATGTCGGTAGCGCAAGATAGAGCAGGCTTTGTGGTGCAGTTGTATTTCCGTGAATGAGCATAAAAACACCATAGCCAACAGCTAAAACCGACGTTGCAAGAAGCCAAAGGCGTGTTTTGGCGCGTTGTGCTGCCTCAATGTAGCTGGAAACATCATCGGGAGTTTGGCTGACAAGGAGAGGTAATCGTGTTTCGTAGCCCCAGTCAATAATGGCAAGAAGGAGAAGCCCAAAAGAAGAAGCGGTAGCAAAGATGCCGAGCGCTTCTGCGCCCACCATCCGAGCCATTGCTATCGGGAGTAGTGTTCCGCCCACAAGCGTACCCGCATGAACAGAGAGAAGGGCAAGAAAGGATTGGACGAAAGGCGACCGAAATATTTTCACGGGAGAGAATGATACACGTTAGTCCGTGCCAACGAGATTGGGAAATTTCGATGCCAAGCGCTGCTTCTCCACTGCGGAAAGCGGGTTCGCAGAAATTTCAAGGGAACGGAGCTGCACAAGACTAACAATCTCTTCTGGGAGCGTTGTGAGCTTGTTTCCATTGAGCAACAAAGTTTGTAAATCGGTGAGCCTGCCAATATCGGACGGCAAAGCTGCTATCTGATTCCCACTCAGGGATAAAATTTGCAAACGCCCCATTTCGCCGAGTTCAGATGGAAGAGAAGTGATTTGATTGTCGCTCAAGTTAAGATTTTGAACATTGGTCAAGTACCGAACAGCATCGGGCAAGCGTTTGAGTTTGTTGCTACTCAGGTCGAGTGTTTGAAGGTTGGACAGCAAGCAAGTATTGCTGTCGAGTGTGGTAAGCTGATTGCCGGTGAGAATAAGCGTACGGAGGCGCGTCAAATCTTTCATCTCTGCCGGTAAAGCATTTATTTGGTTAAAGCCGAGAGCCAGCATTTGGAGGCTTTCGCATCCGCCGATACTATGCGGCAGGCTGGAGAGCTTGTTTACGCTTGCTTCTAGGCGCTCCAAGCGCTTAAGAGAGCCAATTTCGTGCGGAAGAGCAGTTAGTTTATTATTGACCACATCTACAATACGCAGATTTTCGAGCAGTACGATGTCTTCAGGCAATGCCGCAATTTTGTTCCCCACGACCTGCAAAAACTCTAGCTTTGCGCATTTGCCAAGCGGTGGAAGTGCGGTCAGATAGTTATAGTTGGCGGCAAGAGTAGTGAGATTGGTGAGATTCCCAATTTGCTGTGGAAAAGCTTGAAGGCGATTATTATTGACATCCAGTACGCGGAGATTACTCAATGCACCAATTTCGGGCGGTAGTGATGTAAGTTGATTGGACATAAGCACAAGTCTGGTAAGCTGCGGGAGCATACCGATTTCCGACGGCAGCGCAGTGAGCTTGTTGTGCGTAACGTGGAGCGTATTGAGGAGGAGTAAATTGCCGATTTGCTTTGGTAACGACGTAAGCTGATTGTTGCTAAGATTGAGATATTGCAAGTTCCCAAAATTCCCTA
>Ga0075154_10001404_pt1 | contig 17351 bp, 15 predicted proteins | sample JI71714BDNA_FD_70965 | JGI IMG/M metagenome (GOLD analysis project Ga0075154, IMG submission 70965) | Wastewater effluent complex algal communities from Wisconsin, to seasonally profile nutrient transformation and Carbon sequestration -... | ecosystem: Engineered > WWTP > Effluent > Algae...
GTGCAGAATTCCGTACTCATAACGTGCATTTACGCCGTTGCCACGCAGTTCAGCCGCCAGCAACGCATCCAAATCAGTAAGCGGAACGCGCTCTAGTGCGGATTGCTTCCGACCAACCATATTTTCAAGGATATTTTCAATAAGGTCAACCTTATCAAGAATTTTACCAATTGTGTCACGTGATTGTGTGCGAGGTTCGGTAGAATTTTGTGCATGGGCTTCCTTTTGCTTGTTTGCCGCCACACTCTGCTCGGCTCTGTGGGGCTGCGGTGCGGAGTGTTTCTTTGCTACCGATGGTGATTTCGGTGCAGCCTCTACGGAAGAAGCCGGTGCGGAGGGCTGTTCAGGCGGCGGAGGCGGATTCATTGGGCTACCAAATGGCATCATACGCATTTCAAAGCCAAACGAAGCCATATCTTGCCACGTCTGGCGAACTGCCATATTAAAGAGCGAATCTAAATCGCGCGTGTTTACGCCCTGCATACGACGCAAACGCTCAATTTGTTGCTGCGACTTGGCAAATTCTCGTTGAAAATGGGCACTAAGCTGTCGTTCATTCAGGCGCATCAACTCTCGTTGGGCTTCTCGTTGAGCATCCCGCGAAGACTCACGCTTGGTTATTACTTCACGGCGGTCTGTGCTGCCACTACTTGTGCTGCCACTACTTGGGTTTTCTATACCGTGCTCTGCCGCGCTCATCTTGTCTTCGAGTGTTTTTGAACCGGAAACTGAATATGCTCCGGTTGCTCCTGATGCACGACGAAAACGCTGAAGGATAGAGTCGCGTTTATAGGCTTTTCCGTTCGGAATAAAGAATCGAAAGGGCTGCCCGTTGCCCGTCGGAATTGTTACCACAAGTCCTTGCGGCGAAGCAGGCGTCTGGGGAGGCATTTGGTTCTGGGCATTGGGCGCGGGTGGCTGAGGATGAGCAGCATCAGAGCGTTCGCTGCGAGCACGCGCACCAGATGAGCGCTCACGCGATGAAGAGCCTTCGCGCGAGGAATTAAAAGAGACGTTGCCACCATCAATGTGCATCTCAAAACTATTAGTACCTTCCTGAACGCTTAGAAAAGGGGCATTGTTTTTTGAAAAGGCATTTTTCTCTGCACTTGATGATGATTTATTCGAGTTCGCTTTGTTCATGACCACCGCAGACGAATCTGTCATGGCTTGTTTTGCTGTTTCCGTGGCTTTCCGACTTAGCGGTGCTGTGCGTGGTAGCGCGGAAGGATTTGTCGGTGCTGCATCCGCTTCCGTAATTTGCAAAGGCTCGGCTTTACGGCTTGTTGGCATAGTCCGGCGCAATTTTGCTGCCTCCGCTGTTTTACGCACGTCATTGAGACTCTGCATAATCAGCGCTTTGGTCTCTTTGATTTCGAGCTGACGTGCGACATTGTTAAGTGCACGGTGAACGTGCTCCTTGAAAAGACTTTGCTCTAGCGCCGACGCCCGCGCAAGCCAATATACTTGCACAATAATGATACCCAACAACCCGATGAGCATCAGTGCGAGAATTGTCCAGATGGTTCGCTTTTTCATAATTCACAGAAAACAGAATGAGCACAAATGATGAACAGCACAAATCTACAACACAAGCACCAGAACACAAGCAATCATGCGGGGTTTTAACATTTTTTAACGACTTGTTCTGCCTAAACGACCACGAAATAGCACACGGCGGTACACTACCCACGCCATACTACCATACACTATAAGCCACAGAACCATAGACAATGCGGTTTTGAAAAGACTCACCGTTGCAGAAGCGTGTGGCAATGAGCCGTTTGCTGTGCGGAAAACAGGATTGAGAGCAATGGTGGTGTTCGGCGAAATGACCTCAATACGGATGTAAGTATCATCAGGGCGGAAGCGATATCCGGCGGTGTTTTGCCCCACCACGACTTTGCGGATAACGCCCGATTGCCCCACAAAGCGCATCATCACAACGTTTGAGTCCATCATTACCGTCAGCGAATCGCCTTGAATAATGAGACGTTGCAAGCGGCAATCATTCAACGCATTCAAGCAGCTATCCCGCAAACGTCCTTCGCCCAGCCCGCGCCAGCGATCTCTGAGAAGACTGTTTAATTTGACAGCATAACAACGACCTTCTTGCAATGCGCTTAAAACGCTATCCTTCTGTGATGAAGTGGCATATAGCATTGTCCAGCACACACCATTTTCACCCACACCGTTCACATCGTGCGAATCATCAGCGCCCATTGCCCAGGGAGTACGCCCCGCAGACCATGCAGAATCAAACAACTCTAAGGATTCGCGGAAATGATTGAATACTTCCATCCCATCATAATCTGTCAGAAAGCGCATAGATTCCGGCGAGTACGCACCCTGCCAAATAGGATGCGCCAGAATAACAACAGGCGTAACTGCCTTCAAACACTTGATATTATGCTGCTTCTGCGGCATCCAATGCCCGAATACATAATCTGTCCAAACGACATCTTGCGCACCAACGCAGATTTGATGTGCCTTGCGGACATTGTATCCATGCTCGTAGGAAGAAATATAGTTCGTGGCAAAGTCCGGCAGCGTGTCCATGCGATGATAGTTGGACACCGCCGCAACATCGTACCCAAGACGTTTGTAGGATGCACTGAGCGCTGCAAGCGACGAATTGCCATGCGATAGACCACTCCACGCCACAGAGTGGGCGTGAAAGTTTGCTTTCCGCCACGTTGCTTTGGAGGATGTGTCGTTAATTGCAGAATAGGGGTTAAACAGCACTGCGCCTGAATGGGGTACGGTTGCAGGCACGTCATAGATAGGACAGAGCGCATAGGGAATGCTTGCCATAACGATTGCTACAAACAAAACGCTGCTAAGAATTTTGAGCGGAAGAATAACGACATAACGCACAAAGCGCATCAATACTGTGCTGTTCATTGTCGTTGCTCCCAATAGCGTTTTGCTTCATTCAAAAAAAGTCGCGTGTCGCGCACAGCCATACGGAACATCAGCACATTGTCAGCAGCAAGCAGTTTCTTTGCTGATTCACTCGTAGCAAGCACCATCATTGCGGTCAAGTGCGCTTTGCAGGAAAGCGCATCGTCATGCGCTCTGCGCGTAATGCTGACGAGAGAATCAATCATTACCGAATCACGCTTCTGCGCGTTTGCAAATGCTGCAATCAGGGTGTTTGCATGGTCGAGAGCTTGTGTGGCTTTTGTACAGGCGGTGGTGTCAGTAGTTGCGGCAAATACTGTTTCTGTTGAACACAACAATACAAATATGGGAGTAAGGAGGTATAATCGCATTTTGTTCTCGTGGAAATCACTGTCAATTTTGGGGGTAGAAGATTGCGTCGCAGCCGCCCAATCCTACATTCCGCCAGCATCCACATCCTTGATGAATTTCACCACACCCGTCATAAACACTTGCTGGTCGTCCCACATGGCGAGGTGGCTTCCATTTGGGCAATAGAGATACCGCCCTTTCTGTACCATTTTGCTTTGTTCTTCCATTGCTTTCGGGTCCATCGTGTCATATTTTGCGCCAATCATCAGCGTCGGCACGGCAATTTCTTTCAAACGATTTTTTATATCCCACTGAGCCAAACGCCCACTAATGCCAAACTCGCTCGGACCTTGCATGAGCGTGTAAACCTCATTGTTGACGTGCTTCAGTGCGCGGTTCAAACCGTCGGGCCAGTCCTGCAAGCGGCATAAATGCTCGTGGTAGAAGTTCGGTAGCAAAAGCTCCATATAGCGCGGATTCGCAAAATCTTTCTTTGCTTCGAGTGCGCGGATTTCTGCCAGCACTTCCGGTTTCATCTGCTTTGCCAGCACTTCCTCGGCATATTTTCCATATTCGGGCGCACTTGCCATCATATTGGCAACAAGTAGCCCTTTCAGGTTTTGCTGATACTTCAGCGCATATTCCATTGCCAAAATACCGCCCCATGAATTACCGAGAACGTAGAAATTGCTGTTGTCTGCGCCAATAGCTTTGCGCACCTGTTCGACTTCTTCCACAAAGCGCTCTGTTGTCCAAAGGCTGCTGTCTTTGGGTTGGTCGCTGTAATACGAACCCAACTGGTCGTATTCGTAAAATTCAAAGCCTTCGCGCTGAAAAAAGGTCTCGAAACACTCCGTGTATTCATGCGTCATCGCCGGACCGCCGTGCAGTAGCAGAACTTTAATTTTCGGGTTCGTACCAAAGCGCTTCGTCCAGACCTTAAATTCTCCGATAGGCGTTTTGATAGGAATCATACGCACTCCGCCGGATTCGACCGAATCACGATACTGAAAATACTCGGCAACGGAAGAAGATGATGAAGCAGCTTTTGTGATATTTGTATCGGTTTTTTGAGAACAAGACAAGGTGCAGCACAAAGCTACAAGAGCGATAGAAAGGAGGTAGCGCATGGTGTTTTCTCGAAAAATGTGGTGATAAAGAAAGTGACGTTCGGAATGGATAACCCTCGAAGTCGCTTGAAATCATACTCAGACCATCTATACCGAAGCATTCAAGGCAGCAAATCATTAAAAAACTTCGTAAAACCACGTTTCATCAGACTTCGTCGTAATGTTTCATCGCCTGTCCAAAGAGGTATCTCCAAATCAAGTGCGAGTGCAACAAACGGCGCATCGTCTAAGTCAATTGCATAGCAAAGGCGATACGCCGCCATAATGCTTGCCAGTGAAATAGTGTGATCTTCGACAATACGAATCGTTGTTCGTAATTGGGCGTGAATTGCGTCAAAGTCTTCCACAGTTCGCCGCGAATGCTGACGCAATTTTTTTTCATACCGCTCAATTTCAAGCCAAAGCAATTCACAGGAAAAGTATTCGTAATCGGGATGAAACAAGTAATACTCACGCTCTGCATTGCTTTTGTGTAATGCTGAAAAAATCACATTCGTATCAATGACACACCGCATCATGGAGAGTTGTGGTTTTGATACTTGCTATACTGGGGCATCTTGTGGAAGAATGTGTCAAGGTATTCTTGTCGCCACTCCGGACGCAATCCCTTACGTAAGAAGGTGAAGAATCTTGCGGCTTCCACTTCATTATCAAAATCAATTGTCTGCTCAAGTGCAGAAATTTCCTGCTCAAAATCGTAGATTTCTTCAACGCGATAGGCTTCTTGCGGCATTGTTTGTAAGAGTCGCAATACCTCCTCTAATACGCTATCTTCGAGATTTATGCGGAGAGTTTTCACAATGACTCCCGTCAGTAGATTATTGAGGAAAAACTTGAAGAAACAAGCGGCTTCAAGGTTAGATAATCCCAAAAGCCGCTTGAATTCTTCATTTCAAAACAATTTAATCCATTCCCGGCTTCGTCATTGCTGCCGGATTGATGGCAGCATCAAATTTTTCGCCACTAATCAAGCCAAGCTCAATGCCCGCGTCGCGGAGTGTACCGCCCGTCTTGTGGGCGTGCTTGGCGATTTTAGCCGCGTTGTCGTAGCCGATATGCGGGTTCAATGCCGTAACGAGCATGAGCGAATTTTTCATGTAATAGTCAATTTTCTCACGGTTTGGCTCAATGCCTTCTGCGCAATGCTCTTCAAACATAATGCACGTGTCGGCGAGCAAGCGAACACTTTGGTTGAAATTATAGATAATAAGCGGTTTGAAGACGTTTAGCTCAAAATTACCCGATGCGCCGCCGATGTTGATTGCTACGTCGTTGCCCATCACTTGCGCCGCCACCATCGTCATTGCTTCGCTTTGCGTGGGATTGACTTTGCCGGGCATGATGGATGAACCGGGTTCATTCTCAGGAATCGTGAGTTCGCCCAAGCCGCAGCGCGGACCGGAAGCAAGCCAACGCACATCATTCGCAATTTTCATCAAGCTGGCAGCCAAGGTTTTAAGCGCTCCGTGTGCAAAGACCAGTGCATCGTGCGCCGCCAATGCCTCGAATTTATTCGGAGCAGACACAAAAGGCAAACCCGTTTCTTTGGCAATTTGCTTTGCTGCTTTTTCGGCAAATTCGGGATGCGTGTTTAAGCCTGTACCAACGGCTGTTCCGCCAAGTGCCAATTCGTACACACCCGGAAGCACAGCATTGATGCGACTCAGAGCCTGTGTAAGCTGATGCACATAGCCCGAAAACTCCTGCCCTAGCGTAAGCGGTGTTGCGTCCATGAGGTGCGTCCTGCCGGTTTTGATGATGTCGTTGAACGCTGTAGCCTTGTGCTGAAGCGTGTCGCGGAGTTTTGTTACCGCCGGAATAAGGCGCTTGACGAGTTCCTCTGCCGCCGCAATGTGCATAGCGGTCGGGTAGGTATCGTTGGAACTTTGCGCCTTGTTTACGTCATCGTTGGGGTGGACGGGCTTTTTGCTACCCATTTCGCCGCCCGCTATTTCGATGGCACGGTTAGAAATAACCTCGTTTACGTTCATGTTGGTTTGTGTGCCGGAGCCGGTCTGCCAGACCGCAAGCGGGAAGTGGTCGTCGAGGTTGCCTGCGATGACTTCATCGGCTGCTTTCGTGATTAAATCACGCTTTTCCGCCGTAAGCAAGCCAAGTTCTGTGTTCACAATAGCTGCCGACTTTTTCAAAATGCCCATTGCACGAATAACCTCGCGTGGCATTTTTTCGGTGCCAATGGCAAAGTGAATAAGGGAACGCGCGGTTTGTGCGCCGTAGTATTTATCGGTTGGGACGGCAATTTCGCCCATTGTGTCTTTTTCAATGCGTGTGGACATGAGGCTTTAAGAGAATTAGGATGAAAAAATATACCTAAATTTTTATGGCTTAAATGTTCTCAGATTTAGCGAAGCATGACGGAAAGGTCTTGGTCTGAGTGATACGCAATCATTCATTATCCCTAGAAAATTGTAGTTGTTGATTGTTTTTATACCTAATTGATTAGCGACTGTTATCCCTGCTCCGGCATCAGATCCAATCAAGAGAGTGTCCATTTTTATAAGCTCTTGTTGTAAGTTCATCGTTACATTAAGGTCAAACTCCCGAGCAGGATGATAAATGCTGGGTATTTCAAACCGCAATGCGGATGTAGTTTGTACGATGCGAAAGGAGGATGTCGTAGTGAAAGGTGTAAGACTGGCTTGTTCTCTGCCATAACTCAACGTACCTGTAAATCTTGACATTCCACTCCAAGTAGTATTTGTACTGCTTTGTAATTCCGAAGTTATTTGGAGTGAAAATATACCATTAATATTTGTTCTGTTATCACATCCACAAGTTGGTAAAGAATGGGGAACAGGGTAAACTCTACAATTATACTCATGGTAGCCTTCATAATCATAAATCCATTCGGAACCTACCTTTATTGGAACAGACCAAGTACGTAAACCCAAAGATGCAACTGCACTTTCCGAAACAGGTAAGTAAAGTCCATTTGACCTGAAAGGAGGATGATTATAGATACTATCCCATGATAAACGAACTAGAGTATCAAGCAAAACCTGTCTTGTATCAATATAGCGAACGACAACGCGGTTGAAGATGTCAAAATTCCATAAAGCTACAAAACCGCTACTTGGGCTGTTAGAGGTTGCGGTAGTGCCATTAACCTCCATAATAATCCTACTATTGGAAATGGACTCTCTTGATGGGGTACGAATAGGATAAATATTCATCCCACCGCTGCGAGAAATTATTGTGAATTCTGGTCGTGATGTATCAGAAATACTAAATGTCGTATCGAGCAACATCTCTCTCGAAGTACGATATAGCTGGAATCTGTGACTACTATTTGATAAACCCTGAATTCTAAACGTTCCGTCCCACTTCGACGTATCTTTCACAACGCCATCCACTTGTATCACAACTCCAGACAATGATGTCCTCGGTGAAAGCCTATTTGCTACTGTTACATAACGGGCGACGATATTTCCCGTTAGAACATTATTAGCATTAATTACATCTATCAGTTGGCAACTCACAAATAATGTAGCTAATGCAGCTCCTAGGCTGATTATCATCAAGATTTTACGCATAGAATTCACTCCTTTGTGATAAATGAACTTGAAGTTTCACAATCAAATATTATCAGGATTTACGCCCATTTCACGAAGTTTCGCAGCAAGTTTTTCGTTAAGCTGACGTTGAGTGGACAGTGCTTCTTTTTGTAGAAGAATTTCCTCGCGCGCCGCACGACTAGCCTCTGCACCAGACAGAATCAAGTTCCCACGCTCATCGCACCAGCGTAGCCATGTGTCTTCGATGCCTTCATGCGAACCTGTCCAGAGCCTCAGTCCTAAACCAATCTCTTCCATATAAAAGTCGCGGAGCGGCTCATAATCGCCATGCCGATTCAGCCCGTAGAGTAGGAAAGGTTCGCCGTTCATGGCGTTTTTGTAGTTACCTTGCGGGTCGAAGACGGCATAATAGCGCACAAAATTTTTCGCATAGTCACGCAATTTCGAGCCAAGTTCGTTGCCCTTCGTGTTGGAAACAATTTCAATCGCCACATCCGGCGGCTTGCCGAACTCCCACGTAAAATACGAGCGCCGCTCAAAGTCCCACCAGCCTTTCGGCTCTTGTACATCCATACTCAAAAACGCATCCGGCACAATCGCCGACTGGTGAACGCCGTAATAAATGCCAACATTGGAGCAGGCAAGAAAATCGCGTCCGCCGCCATCCCACGAGGTGTAGAGCGGTTCGACGAGAAGGCGCTGGGCTTTGGCAGAATAGAGATTATCCACAGGAGTATCGTCCTCCGTAACAAGATTACGGGTGTCGGGGAGTGGAATGGTATATTCGCGCTCATGGGCAGATGTTGCCGTGCGCGGCGTATAGTCTTGTGTTTCGGGTTCGTTCGGCATAAAGGTAGCCTCGTCTCAAGGAAGATTCTCAATTTGTCTTGCCCGGCTCGGTCGGAAAGCCCAGAATTGGCGGCTTTGCTTGGGATTTCGCTTTTTTCTGCGCTTCTATCACATTCACGAGTAAACTCGGCGATGAAGCCGAAACCGGTACTCCGCCTGATTCAGCGCCGCATACGCCATTAAACACGCCCATATCATTTCCAGCGACTGTTATTTGCTTGAACGTCGTCAGTGGCGTTCCGATGAGGTCAACACCGCGTACCACCTCGTCGGGGCGACCATCGGTGAAAATTTTATAGACCAAAAGTGGCAGAACGTTAAAAGCATTCGGCATCGTGCGGTTGGTGAAGGTAAAGCCGCCTTGAATCTCAACGAAATACAAACCGTATTCTTTGCCCTGACGCTTGCACTCAGCGCGGAGCATGGTGCGGAGCGTGTCGAAGGGAACCGTTTTCGCAGCTTTCACAAGCAGGTTCGACTGGCGGGACACAACGGGGAAACCGGCTTGTCTGCGACCGTGTCCATTGGAATTGAGCATTTGGTCAATCGGTGCGCGGGACATGAGAAACTCGCGGAACACACCATTTTTCACGGTTGTTACCTGTTGCCCCGGCACACCTTCATCGTCGAATTTGTAGTATCCGGCAAGGTTCTGCCCGGCAAGCGAGCGCAAAGCAGGGTCGAACACAACATCAACAAATTCCGGCAGAATCCGCTCACCGACAAGGTTCTTGAAGGTCTGGCTCGAATTGACATCTTTTTGGCGATGCCCTTCGATGCGATGACCAAAAATTTCATGGAAAAATACGCCTGCCGCTTCGCCGGATAAAATCGCCGGACCGGAATAGGTCTCCATGAGAGGCGCAGTGCGGAGTTTGCCCAAAAGCGTCGTCATGTCAAGAATTTCTTTGCGCATCACGCTTTCGCTGGGAACGCTGTCTGCCGTGAACGCAAAATAGCTGCGGAAGAGTGGCAACGACATTCCGTCATCAGCTTTGGTGCGCCCTTGAGAGAACACGCGCACGTAGGAATCGCTTGTCTGAATCGTTGTGCCTTCGCTATTGACAAAGTACCGATGAATGACTTCTGCACGGAAATATACCTCGCCACCATAGATTTTCGGGTCGGCAGCAAAAAGCGCCGAAAGTCGGCGCAAGCGCTCACGCCATGCGTCTGCGTTCACCACAAGGGTTTGGAGCGGCTCGCTGTAGGAAGACGGCTTTTCTTTGGAAAAATCGCCGGATGAGTCTTCTTCTTTCACCTTCACAGCACGGTTGCTGACAACCTTCAAGTAGCGCTCTGCGGCTGATTTGTACTGGCGGTCGGTTGTTGCCCAAATTGTCGTCCGAATTGAACCAATATCATCATCAAGCGGAATCTGTGTACCTCGTGAAAATCCACCCATCTCGAAGTTTGTACCACGAATCTGGCGTTTATTATCAAGGTCGTAATTGCCGACACGCACCTCCACATCAAGTGTCCGCGTGCGGTTGGAATCGTCAATGACAATTTTTCCGAAGGATGCGGTTAGAGTAACATACTGCGTTTCGGTGATGGCATATGAGACGAAATACGGCGGGTTTGCTTCTCCTTTGAGATCCGTCATGGTGCGCTGCATCTCGGTTTTCATTGCCTCCAGAATTGGCGATTGTTTGGTCTGTGCGAGAGTATTACTGACAAACAAGTATTGAATGGGTACGAGAAGAACCGTTGCGATAGCTATACGAAAGAACGAGCGTTGTGGGCGTTGAGACATGGATTTTTGTTGGTAGTTTTAACGGTAAAGGCAGATAGCGTCCGTACCGCGAAGATAGAGTCTTACAATTTCGATTTAATGAGTATTGCTAAATTCCGCCAAATACCGCTTACTAACGACCTTCAGCGAACTATCCAATTCATATAATGCCGGAACACCCGTCGGGATATTCACTTCCAAAATCTCTTCCGGCGTGAGGTTGTCGAGATACATGACGATAGAGCGGAGCGAATTGCCGTGCGCTGCAATCATTACATTTTTGCCTTCGCGGAGTTTGGGTTCGATTACGTCTTTGTAGTACGGAATACAGCGCTCTTGCGTGTCTTTAAGCGATTCGCCGTTTGGTGGTGGCATATCGTAGCTGCGCCGCCATATTTTGAGTTGCGCTTCGCCGTATTGTTTGCCAATATCATCTTTGTTCAAACCTTGCAAGTCGCCATAATGACGCTCGTTCAGTTTTTCGCTGCGCTCGGTTGGGATTCCGCTTTTGCCTGCAACTTCTAAAGCAATATCTGCTGTACGCATCGCTCGCTTCAGGACAGAGGTAAAGAGCATATCAATTTGAAATGGCTTTAGAAGCTCGCCCGCAGCACGAGCTTCTTCTTCGCCTTTGGCAGAGAGTTCCACGTCCACCCAGCCAGTGAAGCGGTTTTCGAGATTCCATTGGGATTGCCCGTGACGCAATAAAATGAGTTGTGGCATAATGACGACTTTCTGGTGAAATGAAGTTCATAAAGCGGTTTTGTTACAGTCTTGCAAAATACTCTTTTTACACAATTTTGCCGATACTTTTGTGCGACAAATTTGTACACTCTCTGTGTTCATAATCTACTTCATTGCAGCCTTCCACCAATTTATCAAGCCATTTGTCGAAGCATCGTGCGAAGAAATCGTGTCCGCCGTCTGAAGCTCAGGTAAGATGCGGTTCGCAAGCTGCTTGCCCAATTCCACGCCCCATTGGTCGAAAGCGTTCAAATTCCAAATTGCACCCTTCACGAAAATTTTGTGCTCGTACAGCGCTATCAGGCTTCCGAGCGTGTGCGGCGTGATTTGCTTGCAGAGAATGGAAGTCGTTGGTTTATTTCCGGCAAAGACTTTATGCGGTGTCAGCGCTGCTATTTGCTCCGGCGATTTGCCTTCTTTTTCAAGTTCTGCACGGGCTTCATCGGCGGTTTTGCCCCGCATCAGCGCTTCGGTTTGAGCGAAAAAGTTAGAAAGTAACTTGCGATGATGGTCTCCCGACGGCGTGCCAACAGGATTGTGTGAAATAGCAGGCGCAATAAAATCACACGGAATGATCTTCGTACCTTGATGAATGAGTTGATAAAAAGCGTGTTGCCCGTTTGTACCGGCTTCGCCCCAAAGCACTTCATTGGTTTGGTAATTCACTGCTTCGCCCGTGATTTGGACGCTTTTGCCGTTGCTCTCCATTTCGCCCTGCTGCAAATATGCCGGAAGATAGTGTAAATACTCATCATACGGCAGAACAGCGTGGGATTCGGCACCGAAAAAGTTCGTGTACCACACGTCCAGCAAACCCATGAGCACAGGCAGATTGCGCTCTAGCGGGGCAGTACGGAAATGCTCGTCCATTTCAAATGCACCTTGCAAGAGTGCCTCAAAATTCTCCGCCCCAATCGCCAGTGCAATCGGCATCCCAATTGCACTCCAGAGCGAAAATCGCCCACCAACCCAATCCCAAAAACCAAACATATTTGCCGTATCAATACCAAACGCACTTACCGCCTTCGCATTTGTCGAAACAGCTACAAAATGCCGCGCAATATCATGCTCGGTGCGCCCTTCTTTCAAAAACCATTCGCGGGCTGTTTGCGCGTTGGTCATCGTTTCTTGTGTAGTAAAGGTCTTGGAAGCAATGATAAAGAGCGTCGTTTCGGGGTTTACGATGCGAAGCGTCTCTGCAATGTGCGTCCCATCCACATTCGAGACAAAATGTATTTTCAAATTTTGCTTGCCGATGGTCGTGCGCGAGTAGGATTTCAGGGCTTCAACAACCATTTTGGGACCCAAATCCGAGCCACCAATACCGATATTGACCACATCGGTAAACGGCGCATCGGTACAGCCTCTGCGCGTGCTGCTCCGAATCTCTTCGGCAAAGGTTTTGACCCGCTCTAGCACTTCGAGTACATCAGGCATTACGTCTTTGCCACCTGTCAGAACGGGCTTGCCCGAACGATTGCGCAAAGCGGTGTGCAGCACAGCACGCCCTTCGGTGGAATTGATGAGTTCGCCGGCGAACATCGCATCACGCTTCGCTTCCACGTCGGTCGCTTTTGCCAAGTCAGTGAGTAATTTTACCGTGTCAGTAGTAATTCGGTTTTTGGAGAAGTCAATAAAAATGTCATTGAATGAAAGGGATAGCTCCTCAAACCGCTTTGGGTTTTCGGCAAACATTTCGCGCAAGTGTTTGTGCTGAATGACTTCAAAATGGCGCTGGAGAGCGCTCCATTCGGGTAGTTGGGTGAGCATCATCAGTATTGTATAAATATAAAGAAATTTGTTATCTCGTAGAAACCGCTTAGCAACGACGTTTATGACCGCCCCAGTACTTACAACTGTTTAATCATAAAGCAGATACTTCTTCCGCATTTCGGTAAATTCCTTCACACCGCGTTGCGCCATGCGCCTGACCTCATCATCCGGCACTTTTTTGAGAAAGAGTGCTTCAAATATTTTGTCCGTGCCACAGACCTTCCCAAACATTGCTTTTTGTGCATCGCTAATGTTTTTTGCTTGAAAAAGTTCAGGCTGCAATGCTTTGAGCGCAAGCAAAATATCAATACTTGCTGCAAAGGGCTTAAAACGGATAGCATCGGGCGCAAAGGCAAAGAGAATCCCGTTGCAGTCAGTATTGGCAAATTTCCCGTAAAACGGGCGGTAGCGCGTCGGAATCATCGTTATTCCCGTCAAGTTCTGTTTTTTCACGCCTTCCACGAGGAGCGGCACATTGAGCGTCGGCGTGCCCAGCATCTGGAATGGCAGTACGTGACCAATACCAATGTTCATCAAACTCAGCTCCCCGTAAATGCCCGTGATAGCCATACCGCGAATTGATTCTACGGTCGGAATATGTGGTGAAGTCGGAATCCACGTAAAATCGGTATCTTCCCATGTCATCCAGCGTTGCCAGCCCTCAGCCCGAATGATAGTAAGGGGGCACTTGCGCGGCTTGCCTGTGACAGCATCGCGCTGAAGCCAGCCCTCGCCGTTGATCATCATTGCCATTTCGCCTAAGGTGCAGCCGTGGACATATGGTACGGGCACAATTCCGACGAATGATGTGAATGCGGTGTCCAGTACCGCACCGTCAACTATTTTACCGCCAAGCGGGTTCGGGCGGTCAAGCACATACAGCGTTTTGCCGTACTCCGCGCAGGCATCCATCACCCAGTACAACGTTGAGAGATAGGTATAGCTTCGCAGACCAACATCTTGAATATCAAAAACCACAGCGTCAAAGCCCTCCAGCATAGTCTGTGTTGGGCGGCGGCGGTCTTTGCCAAAGAGCGAAACTGCTTTAATGCCGCGTATGGTTTCCAAAGAATCTTTGACGAGTTCGCCAGCTCTGGCAAGCCCATAATACCCATGCTCCGGTGTAAGAATCGAACCAACTGTACAATTTTTTGCCTGCAAAAATGCGTCAAGCGTAGATTGAAGGCTGCGTGCACGCCCACTTTGATTTGTTACCAGAACAATTTTTTTTCCTTCAAAGAGTGTAAAATTCTGCAAGACAAGCACATCCACACCGTTTTTGACATCATAGCGAAAAGCTGCTTGCGTCCGAGCTTGCTGAGGAGCGATGATGAGCAGGCAGAGAAAAAAAAGAACGATCCGATGAAAGCGATAGGTCATAATGGTTTAATAGTGCGAATGGCGTAAGTGGAACGCTGCTTGATGTTGCTTATCATCAAACAGATATACAATGCGGTACTTGTATTAGCGCAAGTACACAAAGATAAAAAAAATCCCGCTCCTACGAGAGAAGCGGGATAGATTTATCTTCAACCAAATGCGAGAACCAAGCGCATGAATCTTTTAATTATTCACACCAGTTTTAAGCGGTTGCGTTGTAGTGCTTGTACCTGTGGCTGCACCACGCTTTGAACGCCAGTATTTACGCTCTGCTTTGACTTCTTCGGATGTTTTTTCTGCTTTAGCAGGAATTTGGAACTCTTGCCCCGGATAGATGATATCAGGGTTCCGGATGATGCCTTTATTAGCAACCCAGATTTTGGGCCAAAGAAACGCATCGTCGTAAATTTCATTGCGAGCAGAGATATTCCACAGACATTCGCGGTTTTCTGCCCACGTACCAACGGTATAACTACCGGTATTCTTTTTCTTTTCGCGGTAGAGTCCCTTAATATCTTTTGCCGTTGCTATAATACGGTTGAAGAATTCTGGTAAAAGGGCAATTTTCTCTTTGCGCATAGCATTAAGCTCATTTTCGAGAGCGCGTACTTGGTCTTGTTTGTCTTTTTCTGCAAGCGCATCATCCGATAGCGCCTTTAGTTCACGTACTTTTCCTTCCAAAACGCCAAGCCGTTGGCGAAAGGCATCTACTTCTGCTTTGGAAGCATTCACGAGTCCGTAAAATGATTCATCACAATCGGCGGCGGCTTTTTGGAGGTCGGCGAGTTTCTTGGTAGCAGCATTAAATTTTTCATCGCCCTGCTTCATTTGCGCCTCTAGCGATGTTACCGTCTCACGGAATTGTTTTATGCGCACATCGGCTTCGTCTTTTGTAAGCTGCTCATCAGGCTTGTTTGGGTCGAGAGCCGCAGGCTGCTGCTGGGAGTAGGCGGCAGAGGAAGTTACCAAAAGTGCGACAAGAATGGAACGAAGATAAGAATGAAATTTCATAATAGTATCGAATGGGAGTGAAAAGGTTATTCTGAACAGGCTTATTTTTTCTTACCGGTGTTTGTTTTAACGGTATCTTTAGCCGGTTCGGTATAATCGGGCCAGGCATTCGGATATTTTGCCAAGCGCTGCTCTAGGGCAAGTTTTTCTTCATTACACTTTGTTACGGCACGTTCGCGGTCAGCAATTTCTGTCTCTAAACGAGCAATTTCACTTTGGCGCACTTTAATTTTCTCGCCTAATGAAGCCTGTTGACGGCGCAGCTCGCTGATTTGGGCTTTCTGCTCGTCGGTGATTTTCGCTGCTCCGCAGGAGGTCAGCAGTGCAACGGCAACAAAGCCGCCGATAGCAAAAAAGTGTTTGTGTTGCATTGTTCGGTCTCCTTTAATAATCAAATGTATCTTGCAGCAAGTCGGTAAAAATTATTGTTTTTTATGTTCAAGAGGTTTCAAACACCTTATTGCAGCAACATCTCTGCGACGTTTATGCTTAAGGCTTTCGATTACAGCGTTTTATATTTTCCACGCGGCGCTTCGTTTTTTTTATTTTCCTGCAGCACGGCGCATGGCTTCAATACCATCTCCGATATCAGCACGAGCATTTGTGCTGCCTATTTGTCGGTTATGGCTTCACAATGTTTAATTACGCGAATGGAATAGTTTCGGAATATAAGAAAGTCATGCTATCTACCCAAATATTTTCCTTCCGAGCATAAAACCATTTGTAGGAGTTCTTCGTCCTACCGATAGGTTTAATGCCCATTTTTTCATTTTCAACACTGCTTTTATGTTGACACATTTTTTTGCCCTGTTTTCTACTGTACTTCTTTTCGGAACAGTAGCCTTCGCTCCCGCGCAAACACTGCCTAGTGCAGACGAAGTATTCGCTGCGGCACAAAAAAAATATGCAGACGGAGCATCAATGCGTATAAAATTTGTCATGAAAAGCGAGGATATTCGGGGGTCGCTTGCACTCAAGCGAGGCAATAAATATATTCTCGAACTGTCTGGGCGTACGATTATTTGTAATGGCAAAACTGTCTGGAATTATGACGCGGCACAAAAAAAAGTCGTTATGAGTGATTTCCGCGATAATCCCGATAATATCTCACCGGAGAGAATCTTTTTGAATTTCCCTCGCAATTACAAACCTGCCCTGACCATCGAAAAAAGCAGTAGCGATTTTCTTCTCACGCTTACGCCAGCCAAAGCCCGCGACCAAATTAGCGATATGCAGCGCGTCGGTCTGCGCCTTTCACGGGAAATGCGCTTGAAAGCAATTGCCATCTTTGATGGCTCCGCGCTCCACGAATGGGATATTACCGACATCAAACCCGATGCTGGCTTGGCAGACAGTGTTTTTGAATGGAAACCGCCGCAGGGTGTACAGATTATTGATTTGCGAGATTAACTTCTTCGTAGAAAGTTTCTGCCTTAACTCTTGCGGTCATTGCGCAAAATTTGTCCTTTCCACTCAACACTAGATTTTAAGCCGAGAAATGGTGTCATTAGCTCCACAAGCAAGAAAAATGGCTCGGCAAGAGGCATCAAAAATACCTTTGCTGGTATGCGTAATTCTGCGAACGCCGGATATGTAAGAGCCATATCCGCAAGAACACGCACCGCCAGCAGTACTGCTAACAAATCCCACGAAGCGCTTGCTACTGCACCCACAAGCCCCAACCACATCGCCACGGATGACACGACAAAGACTGCTCCACGCCACCCCAACGCTTTACCGCCATTCACCCAACGATGATGCTGTTTGATAAATGCACCCACATCAGGACAAGGATGTGTGTCAATTTTTGTTTCGTGAGCACAGATATACCGCGCTTCGTAGCCCGCAGTAGTTACAGCCTGCAACAGCGCCAAATCTTCGGTTACTGAAAAACGAATGCTCGGGTATCCGCCCAGTTCATCGTACACTCGACGACGA